>Ga0209633_10000007_pt1 | contig 258903 bp, 234 predicted proteins | sample Cruoilmetagenom1_FD_187290 | JGI IMG/M metagenome (GOLD analysis project Ga0209633, IMG submission 187290) | Oil polluted marine microbial communities from Coal Oil Point, Santa Barbara, California, USA - Sample 1 (SPAdes) (version 2) | ecosystem: Environmental > Aquatic > Marine > Oil seeps ... | reverse complement strand
GTATCGCTGCCATCGGCGTAGATATAATCGTCACCGGTTCCGCCGTTGACGCTATCGGTGCCACCCCTGGCATCGATGGTATCGTTGCCAGCGCCACCGCTCAATGTATCGTCACCGGCACCGCCGCCAATGCGGTCGTTGCCATCCCCACCGGAGATTGTATCGTCACCGGCATATCCATAGAGCTGATCAGCGGCATCGCTGCCGGTGAGGCTGTCATCATGATCCGAGCCGTAGACGCGTTCGACATTCTGCAAATTATCCGCACTCACACCCTCGGATGAATTGCGGAAATTCACTGTATCGAAACCATCGCCACCATCGATCGTATCGCTGCCATCGGCGTAGATATAATCGTCACCGGTTCCGCCGTTGACGCTATCGGTGCCACCCCTGGCATCGATGGTATCGTTGCCAGCGCCACCGAAGATATAATCATTTTGGGCGGTACCTCTCAGTGTATCGTTACCTGACGTACCAATAATTTCATTGATCGATTCAACATCGATAAGGGCAGTAGCCGCGCTGATGGCCGAGCCATCGGAAACGCTGAACTGAATTGGCACATCATCTCCGCTGTAATCTGCTGCCGGGGTAAATTTTACAGTTTCGATATTTCCTTCTTTGTCGGTACTGAACTCTATAGCACCGAATTTTTCATCGACAGAAACACCCACGACATGGAGGGCGTCGCCATCAGCATCAGAACTGTTGGCAAGTAGTTCTTTGGCAGAAAATTTGATGTCGGAATCTTCTTTTATCGTGCCTAGATCGATTTTTCCAATAACTGGAGCATCATTAACACTCTCGACATTAACAGTGACCATAGCGGTATCGAACCCACCGTTTCCATCGCTGACGGTATATCGAAACGAAGCCTCGCCGTGATAATTTTCCTCTGGGGTGAACACAATATTGCCACCGTCGTCCAAACTAACAACACCATGCGTATCATCTGTTGCTGTAACGGCTGAGATTGAAAGGGTGTCGCCATCTGCGTCGGTATCGTTGGCCAGGAGATCGCTTGCATTAATGGTGAGTGAGGTGTCTTCCGTTGCATCAAGCCCGCTATCGCCTTCAGTTAAGCCTGCTCCTTGGCTTAAAGTGGCATCGTTACCATGTCCAGATTTGTCTGCCAAATGGTTAGCACCATCAAAGTCTAGGTTGACGACTGGTGTGCCATCTACGCTCATGGAAATATCATCCACGTTACCATTCATAGAATACCGGCCACCGCCATAAGGGCGATTACCAATCATCAAATCGTTCCCGCTATCTATAATCTCACCGGTATAGCTTTTGGTGTAAGTGCTAGTCTCTCCATCGCTATTGGTGTTGCTTATAGTGACGTTATCTCCATCGTAACTAAATTGAATATCATTAACTGAATTCACATCGTAACTGACATCTGTTTGGTGCCAGGTCCAGGATTGATCCTCTGTTCGCATCGCAAATTGGAGCTCTCCGTTGCCATTAAACGCAAGTTCGACAGTATTTTCTTTATTAAAAATAATGTCGTAATTACCTTGTTCTCCTTCGGGTGTGACGGATATTGAAAAACTGAAGTTCTCTGAGCCATTGAGGTTAATGCTGGCAGAATCTTCAATCGTTATATTTGACGTATTGATATCGGTTAACTGTGCTAAATAATTGCCTGCATCATCCACAGCCACTGGATTATCCTGAGTAGGATCAATGGTTAGATTGATTGTTTGAGTGGTTGTAGCGCCCTCATTATCCGTTACTGACAGGCTAACGGTGTCGGTTCCGTTATAGTCTACATTCGGGGTGTAAATAATATTCCCATTGGCATCGATGGTAACGGTGCCATGTTCAGCAGACAAAGCGCTACTGTCTATTGTTCCCTCTAAATCGCTTGCTGTGGCGATGACTTGGGCAGTATCTTCGACAACCGTTGTATCGGTGACAGTAATGGTTGGAGCATCATTAACACTCTCAACATTAACAGTGACCATAGCGGTATCGAACCCACCGTTTCCATCGCTGACGGTATATTGAAACGAAGCTTCACCGTGATAGTTTTCCTCTGGGGTGAACACAATATTCCCATCGTCATCCAAACCAACAACACCATGCGTATCATCTGTTGCCGCAACGGCCGAGATCGACAGGATGTCGCCATCCGCATCGCTATCGTTGGTTAATAACTGGTTTGCGTTAACCGTAAGAGAAGCATCTTCATTAGTTGAAATATCGCTGGTAGCATCTGCTAAATTTTCATAAGGTTTATAGTAAATGTAAGCAGGTTCAGTGGTGCCTGCACCATTGGAAATAAAGTCGATAATTCCAGCTGTTCCATCACTGAAAGTGATAATGCCACCATCTAAAGAATTACCAGATTGGTCAATGCCACGATCTGAGAACCAATCATGCCCACCCATATAGTTATAACCAGTTTGGTTTTCAGAATCAGGCCAATAATTACCTAGTGAATGCGCGTTAGTGGTGGTTAAGGCATCATCGATTCCATCCAATAGGTTGTCGTTGCTCCCGCTTGCATAAATACCGGTAACGGTCACGCCAGAAGCCGCGCCATTGATCATATCCCCTAGATCAAAATTAGAGAGATCGGTTGCGCCAGTAATTGTAGCGCCAGCATCATCCATAGCAACTGGTCCATCATTGACAGCGGTGACATCGATCGACGCGGTTGCGGAATCGGCTGTCGTTCCATCGGAGACGGTGAAAGAAACCGGGACATCGTTGCCGTTGTAGTTCTCAGTAGGGGTAAAGGTCCAGCTGCCATCGTTATTTTCGTTGATCGTGCCGAATTCAGATTCGACCGACACGGCTGAAACTGAAAGACTATCGCCATCGACATCTGAACTGTTGGCTAGCAGCTGCTCAGAAGTGAATGTGATCGCTGTATCTTCCTCGGTTGAAAGATCGATATTCCCGGCCACAGGCCCATCATTGACAGCTGCAACATCGATCGATGCAGTCGCTGAATCGGTAGTTGTGCCATCGGAGACGGTGAACGAAACTGGCACATCGTTACCGTTATAGTTCTCAGCAGGATTAAAAGTCCAGCCATCGGAGGCATTACCTGAAATCGAGCCGTACTCGGCATCGACCGAAACTGAGGTTACCGACAGCGAATCGTCATCGATGTCGGAGCTGTTCGCTAAAAGATCCACACTTGAAAAAGTGACCGCGGTATCTTCATTGGTTGTGGTTAAATCGACATTGCCCGCGACAGGGGCTCTGTTAATGTTTTGATTGAAATTAAGAGTATTAGCGGTATTTTCTTGAGCGTTGAAAAATTGTGCTGTTTGATTATCACCTTGTTGTTGCGCAATTTCTTTTTCCTCCTTTGCCACTTTATTTTCAGCCTGAAAAGGAGATTCGCTTGTGTTTTCTTCTTGTCGTACGAAAGCATTCCTAAGTTGCAGAGTATCATTGTCAGTAGCTTCAGACGAAGATTGGCTTGTGCCTAAATCTAAAATTGGTGAAGCGGTGTGATCGGTATTTTTAGAATATGGCTCCTCCTCAGTTCTCAAGTGGGCGAATGAAGCTGTATTTTGGTCGGTGGTATCTGGACTGGTTGCTTCTGCCTGTTTTTGGCTGCCATTAGGGTTATTTTCCTTTTCTAGAAAAATATTTTGTAAAGAAAACTCTTCGTCATAACTGACCTTCTCAATGCCTGACTCAATAGGTTTCTCAGTTTTAGCTTGTTCACTGCTATCTAAGTTGAACAGGCGCTCTGTAGCCTCATTACGTGTATTTGCGGTTTTATTTTCTTCTGACATGCCCTAGTCCTTAATTTTTATGCGCAATTAGTCTCTATATAGATAGCGGCAAGTATTGACCATCATTAAGATGTTTTTGAGGGAATAGCTGTTACTTGTGATGCTGTTCACAGATCAGTGGGTAATTACCTATTTCTAGCTGGGTTATTGTTTTTTTAGGATTTGTGACTAACCTCTTATTTATCGATGTTTTTATCAGTTAGTTTTATTCAAGGAAGCATAATTAAATGCGAACGTTTACTTTGCCAACAGGGTGGCGCAAACCTGAGGTTTTAGCCTCTTCTTTAGCGATTAACCTGCTCGCATTAGCTTTACCCATTGTTATTTTGCAGTTTTATGACCGCGTAATTCCCTCTCAATCAACGGATACATTTTTGGCTTTAATGGTCGGAATGGTTGCTGTTATTGCGCTTGATTGCCTCCTAAAAACTTTGCGGTCAGCAGTTTTAAGCTGGGACAGTGCTCAGTTTGATCATGCTGCAAGCATGGATGCGATGGATATTATTTTATATTCAGATACGTTGGATTTTGATAGCAAGCCTTCTGGTTATTATATTGATAAAATTCAATCGCTTGAGGAGATTCAGTTATTCTATTCTGGGCAGTCAATTTTACTTTTAATCGATCTCCCTTTTGTTTTTATCTATGTCGCTTTAATTATCGTCATTGCTGGCCCTTTAGTTGCTATTCCTCTTGTTCTTTTGGCTATCTTTTGCCTCGTTTCTGTTTTAACGGGGAAGAAACTTCACCATACTTTGGTCAGGCAGTCGGAAATGGAAGACCGTAAACGGAACTTTGTGATTGAGATTCTACAAGGGCTCCACACGGTAAAATCAATGGCGATGGAGCCATTTATGCAGCGCCGCTATGAAAAATTGCAGTTGCAGTCTGCGGAAAGTATTTTTGAGTTAAGCCAACTGAATAGCATCGTGCAAGGTGTCGGTGCGACATTTTCTCAATTGGCTGTTGTCAGTTTTGTTGGTATTGGCAGTCTCTATGTTGTGAGTGGTGATCTAACACTTGGTGCGCTAGCGGCAGGGACGATGTTGACGAGTAGAGTGCTTCAGCCGGGTCTGCGGGCAATGGGGGTCTGGACACAGTTTCAGTCAGTACGTCTAGCGCTCGAGAAGGTAAACGAACTTTTCTCTCTGCATCGTGAAGAGTCAGGTGAAATTTGCAATGAAGAGAAGCTTGAAGGCGGTATAGATGTTCGCAATATCTGCTTCAAATACGCAGGGCAGCAAGAGAATCTGATCAACGATCTATCTTTGTCGGTTAAACCGGGTGGGTCAATTGCGATTACAGGTCGAAATGGTGCAGGTAAAAGTACGCTCATTTCGCTTCTGTCTGGTTTTATCCAGCCAGATAGCGGCTCGATTCAGGTGGATGGGCATGATCTTACAAGCTTTAACGCTGAGTATTTGCGCTCTCAGATCGGAATAATTCCTCAGCACGGTGTTCTTTTTGAAGGAACGCTTCTTGAGAACATGACACTTTATCGAGAAGGTGAAGCAGTTGAACAGGCAATTGAAATTTCAAAGGTGCTTGGTCTGAATGAAATTATATCTAAGTTGCCGGATGGAATAGATACGGTTATCGGCGGCGCTTCTAAAGACTCTTTACCAGAAGGTGTTAAGCAGAAGATCATTATGATTCGCTCATTAGTCGGCTACCCACAGATCATTCTCCTTGATGATGCCAATGCAAATTTTGATTTAAAAAATGATCAAAAATTAGCGGAGATTTTGAAAAAACTAAAAGGAAGAAGAACGATGGTGATTATTTCTCATCGACCCTCTTTCATGCGCATTTGTGATCAACAGTATTACATGGAGAATGGTTCACTAAAACCAATGAGATTACCCTCTTATCAATCCGCTCCTGCAGTCGCCTCGGTTAAGCCTAGTCTTCAGGGCGCTAAGCCATGAATAGCACAGTGTTAGAAGAAGAAATTCAGCCCAAAAAGAGGTGGAGAGGATTTTTCTCAGAGCGATTCTCTGACGCTTTGCGAGAAAATAAACTAGATGATTTTTCTTCAGAATCACCTTATGCAGCGGCTATTTTTCCTCTACTCAGGGCTTTAGGTTGGAAAAATATTTCGCGAGAGTTAATTGAGGCGTTGCCGCACTGCGCAGAAGGTATTGATCTGGTGGATTTGCGCAATATTCTAGTCAATCTTGGCTATGACAGTGAATCGGAGAAGAGCAGTATTAGCGGTATTAAAGCGGAACTCTACCCTTGTCTGTTTATAGCGGAAACAGATGATGTGATTGTTTTACTTGAACGCCAAGGTGATGAAGTTGATTATTTCGATTGTGATCAGGGATTGGAGGTTAAATCAGCCAACATTCATGATCTTTCTCGCAAAGGGCGTGCCTACTTTTTTACTGACAATTCATCGGTGGGAGGCGGCTCTAAGGTAGATAATAATCAATCGGGATGGTTTGCCAACATGGTAGCCCGGTTCAGAAAGTTGCTGTTGCACCTTTTTGCAATGACATTTGTGATAAATATGGTGGCGCTACTGGTCCCATTATTTATTATGTTGATATATGACAAAGTGATTGGCGCAAAATCTCTAGAGAGCCTGCCGTTACTCTTGTCAGGTGTCGGGATTTTGATTTTAGCCGATCTTGTGTTGAGATATTTTAGAGCCAAGATTATGGGGGCAGTTGCAGGTCGTATGGATTACCTCATTGGGGTTGAGACTTTTAAACAACTGCTCTATTTGCCACCGATGTTTTCTGAACGGTCAACCGTCACAGCTCAACTTTCTAGACTAAAACAGTTTGAATCGGTTCGTAATTTTTTTACCGGGCCGAATGCTTCGATTGTGATGGAGCTTCCCTTTGTTTTTATATTCTTGCTAGCAATTGCTTTTTTAGCAGGATCGATAGCGCTCATTCCCTTAATTATGGCGACTGCCTACGCCATCTTTGCTTTTGTCTGGTTGCCAAACTTAAACAAAAAGGTATTGCGTTCTGGAAAGGCGAGAACAAGTCGTCAGGGAATGTTAATACAGACTTTTGATGGGCGACGAGAGATCAAAGCGATTGGTGGCGAGACCCTTTGGCAAGGGCGTTTTAGAGAGCTGTCTGCTGAAGCAATTAGTTCGAATCATAAGAGTTTTATTACCAATGCTTTTATGACAAACCTTTCTCAGTCAATTATGACGTTGACCGGTGTTTCTGTGCTTGGTTTTGGAGCATTTGCTGTGATGGAAGGGACAATGTCCATCGGTTCGCTTATTGCGACAATGGCATTGGTTTGGAGAGCACTGTCACCGATACAGGGCGCCTTTCTATCTGTCTCAAAACTGCAGCAAACATGGCTGGCTATAAAACAGATTGACCAGTTAATGCGATTGAAGATAGAGAAAAAAGATGCCTACTCAGGTTTGATGACAAAAGGAATCTTTGGCTCGATCAAAATGGACCGAGTAAGTTTTCGCTATGGCCCTGATCAGGATCCTGTTTTACTAGGTGCCTCTTTCGAGGCCAAACAGGGTGAGATTGTTGCAATTGTTGGCTATACCGGATCAGGGAAATCGACGCTTCTTAAACTGATTGCGGGTATGTACAAACCGCAGGCAGGTTCCCTGTTAATGGATGAGCAAGATATTCGGCAACTCAATGTTATGGAGCTAAGACGTTCGATTGCCTATGTTCCGCAAGAAGTGCAGATGTTTCATGGAACAATTGCGCAAAATATGCGGCTTAATAATGGTTTGGCAAGCGATAAAGAGCTTGAGGAGGCAGCGGCAAGTGCTGGGGCTTTAGAGGATATTCAAAAGCTCCCCGATGGCTTTAATACACGCATTGGCGATAGTTCAATTAATAAGTACCCACCAGGGTTTCTACGCGCAATATCAATTGCAAGGGCACTCGTTAGTCCGGCAAAAATTATTTTGCTTGATGAGCCTGGTACTTCACTCGATGATGAAAGTGACCGCCGACTCATGAAACAGATTGAGCAGTTAAGAGGAAATCACACTGTCATTATCGTTAGCCATCGACCGAGCCATATCAGATTGGCTGATAAAGCAGTGTTATTGGATAAAGGGACAGTGCAGTTTGTGGGGGCACCTGATGAGGCAGTATCAATGATGATGGGTATGAAAAAGTGAATAAGAAACTTGATGGACAGTTAGACAACCAGCAAAAAGGCCTGCCCAGAGCGCGTGCTCGTTTTTTGGCGCAAGCGATAGAGCTAGAAGAGGAGGGGTCATCCAGTACGATCAGGAATGCAATCTTCTTTAGTTTTTTCCTTCTCTTTGCCGTCATTGTATGGATGGCTGTGACGGAAGTGAATGAAATGAGCGTTTCAAGGGGAGAGGTTGTTCCTGCCGGTTATATCCATAATATTCAGCATCTTGAGGGTGGAATTGTCAGCGAGGTGGCTGTCCATAATGGTGATTCGGTTAAGAAAGGTGATTTGCTAGTCGGTTTTGCGCCACCCGCAACGCGCTCAGAATATGGGCAGTTGACATCAAGAAGAGCGACTCTGATTTTATCGCTGACTCGGTTGCATGCGTTGGAGGCAGATAAAGAGCCTGATTTTGGCGAACTGGGTAAAGAGTATCCAGAATTGGCAAAAAAACAGCTTGAAAGTTATCAAGCACAGGCTGCTAATTTTAAACATGAACTGTCGGTTATCAAGGCGCAAGTTAATCAGAAAAACAGTGAATTATCGCGCCAAAAAAATCAAATTAAAACGCAGAAAAAAGAGGTCGGTTTACTGAAAGAGCAGGTGACCATGAGAGAAAAGTTGGCGACTAAACATATTGTTTCTGAAACAGATTTGTTGTCGACAAAAAGTAGCCTTGCATCAGCCGAGAGCCAATTAAAATCGATTCAAGATGGTGTCACTGTCGCCAGAATGGCGTTGAAAGAGGCAAAAGAGAGGCGCCTTGAAACAGTTTCAAGCCAGAAAAAAGATCTAAAACTTGAAGCAGCGAGTGTGGCGGGACAGTTATCAGAGTTGGATGGCTCTTTGATTGGTGCGGAAGATAAATTAAACCGGCTAAATGTTTATGCTCCTGTTTCAGGTATTATCCAAGGGCTTGCGATTACAAGTATCAATGAGGTTGTTAAACCGGGTGATACAATTTTACAGGTTGTGCCGATTGATGATGACTTGATTGTTGATGCAAGAGTTTCCCCCGCTGAAATTGGCTATATTCATGCAGGGTTAGGGGCTGAAGTGAAGGTGGATAGTTATGATTCGAGTCGTTTTGGTGTCATAAAAGGCGTTGTGAAGCAGGTTTCACCTTCGACCTATCTTGATGAAAAGATGAACCCTTATTACAAGGCGACAATCGAACTTAATAAGTCTTATGTGGGATTAGATCCAGATAAAATGAAGGTGATTCCAGGGATGACGGTGTCTGCAGATATTATTACCGGCTCAAAAACGATTATGGCTTATCTATTGAAACCGGTATCGCGCGGCTTTAGTGGTGCATTTAAAGAGCACTAAAACAACCTAAACGGATTCAAAAGAGTGGCTTTTAGCACTCCAGCACAACAGGCTGCCACCGTGATCCCACTCTTCTAGAACAATACGCTGTGCGGGCTTGTTGCCTAAAGTAAAGTCGTGGACCGCATGGCGATGAGTATGGCCATGTATCAGATTTAGAACCGAGTGATTGCTCATGGCTGTAGCAACAGTTTCAGCATTAACATCCATGATTTCGCTGTTTTTATTTTTTTTCTGAAAATGGCTCCTGATCTTTATCCATCGAACAAGCGCTCGCCTCAAAAATAGTGGAAATTTGAGCGCTTTCTGAATCCACTCTGGATTATGTGTCTTTTCTCGGTAGGAAAGATAGGCTGTATCGTCGCTGCATAGAAGGTCCCCATGCATCAACAGAGTGGGTGTGCCATAGAGATCAATAACAGTGTAGTCATCGAGTAAAGAGACGCCTGTTTCCTTGCAAAATAACTCACCAATTAGAAAATCCCTATTGCCACCTTGGAAGTAAATTTTTGTTCCGTGATCGCTGAGCTCTCTCAATGCGGAAATAATAGTTGGGTTGGGCGGGGCAGGGTTGTCGTCGCCAATCCAATTATCGAACAGGTCGCCTAAAATATAGAGCTTCTCGGCTTTAATCGCACGTTTGCTCAGAAACTTGAGAAACCGCTGTGTGACTTCTGGTCTTTCGTTACTTAAGTGAAGATCAGAAATAAAAATGCTTTCGCTATTCAACGAGTAGTCTCTTTAAGGGTAGGGGCTAGAAATTAAGCCAGAGAGATATTCCCTCTGGCTTAATTTAAATATGATTAATCTACGATAACCGCATTTTCAATAACGATGGCTGTCTGGGGAACATCGGTCGGCATTGGGCCGCCTGAACCAGTTGGAACTTCGGCCATTTTATCAACGATATCCATCCCTTCAACAACTTTACCAAAAACTGCGTAACCCCAACCTTGTGAGGTCTCGCTAGAGAAGTTAAGAAATCCGTTGTCACTATAGTTGATAAAAAACTGAGAGCTGGCTGAATGAGGGGCTGGTGTTCTGGCCATTGCAATTGTTCCGCGCTCATTTTTGAGGCCATTGTTAGCTTCATTTTGGATATTTTCGCGAGTGCTTTTCTGTACGAAATCTTCAGTAAAACCACCACCTTGAGCCATAAAGCCCGGGATGACACGGTGGAAAATAGTTCCGTTGTAAAAGCCATCTTTTACATATTGAATAAAATTCTCACTTGAAATAGGTGCATTGACCGTATCAAGCTCAATTACGACGTTGCCCAAAGTGGTTTGTAATTCGACCTTAACGGTTGCGTCTGAAGTGTTTGTCATGTGTTTATTTTCCGCGGTAGATGAAACAGATATAAGGAGAGCAACAGTGAGCAGGCAAAAACGGGTAATTAGGTTGCGCATGGTGATTCTCTTATGGTTTTAGTAAAGAACGAGACATTCTAAAACGCTAAAAAACTTTTTCACAGCGTTTTGTTTCCGTTACTATGCCTAGCTGATATTTGTAGCGGTTTTTTCCGCGTTATAGAGACACTTAAATCAAAGAGAAAAATGTTAAAAATCCATAATAATCTGACCCGTCAAAAAGAGATTTTCAAACCGATTAAAGAGGGTAAGGTGACGATGTATGTCTGCGGAATGACGGTTTATGATTTTTGTCATATCGGCCATGCACGGGTGATGGTGGTTTTTGACGTGGTTTCACGCTATCTGCGTGAACAGGGATATGATCTGACTTATGTTCGAAATGTTACGGATATTGATGACAAAATCATTAAGCGGGCAAATGAGAATGGTGAAGATATTACCTCACTAACTGAACGCTATATTGTTGCAATGCATGAAGATGAACGGGCACTGGGTGTATTGCCGCCAGATATTGAGCCAAAAGCAACGCAATCGATGGAAGATATTATTTCGATGATTAGCACCTTGATCGACAAAGGCTATGGTTATGTCGGCGCGAATGGGGATATTTTCTACTCGGTTTCCCGGTTTGAGAAATATGGGCAGCTTTCAGGAAAGAACCTTGAAGAGCTTCAGGCAGGTGAACGGGTAGATGTGGATGAGGCAAAACAGAACCCATTCGACTTTGTTTTGTGGAAAATGTCTAAGGCAGATGAGCCAAGTTGGGATTCTCCTTGGGGAAAAGGGCGTCCAGGTTGGCATATCGAGTGCTCTGCGATGTCGACAAAATGTTTGGGGGATCATTTTGATATTCATGGTGGAGGTATGGATTTACAGTTTCCGCATCATGAAAATGAGATTGCCCAATCAGAAGGTGCGACAGGCCATAAATTTGTAAATTTTTGGATGCACAATGGCTTTGTAAGGATCAACGAAGAAAAAATGTCCAAATCACTGGGCAACTTTTTTACTGTACGTGAGGTGCTGGAGCGCTATCGGCCAGAAGTGGTTCGCTTCTTTATTTTGTCTAGTCAATATCGCAGTCCACTTAACTATTCTAATGAATCGCTGGATGAGGCCTCTTCGGCACTTAGGCGGCTCTATACCGCATTGCGTGATTTGAAAGGTGGTAGAGAAAGTGATGCGGCAAAACCTTTTGTTGAGCGCTTTTATGAGGCGATGAATGATGATTTTAATACGCCTGTTGCGGTGGCTGTATTATTTGATATTGCGCGTGAAATAAACAGGCAAAAAGGTGAGAGTGATGAGCTGGCAGCGAGTCTTGGCAACACTTTAAAACGGCTTTCCGGCCTGCTTGGTCTGCTTGAGAATGAGCCTGAGGCATTTCTAAAGTTGTCTGATGGTGTGGCAACAGAATCAGCTCTTGGCGATAAAGAAATTGATCAACTAATTGAAGAGCGTATTACAGCGCGAGCCAATAAAGAGTGGGCAGAGGCTGATCGTATTCGTGACTTGCTAAAAGAGCAGGGCGTTATTTTAGAAGATATTACAGGTGGGACAAGCTGGCGTAGAGGTTAAGCTTGAGCTTGTATAAAACTTCTCCTCTTTGATTAAAAGGGGAGAAGCTTTTAACTTGAAGGAAGGAGTAATTATCCTTTCTTATCCGCAATCTCCATTGCCTGCAACGTATTCTCAAGTAGCGAGGCAATGGTCATTGGGCCAACGCCACCTGGCACAGGTGTAATCCAGCTGGCGCCTTGGCTGGCAGAATCAAAATCAACATCGCCCACTAATTTGCCGCTCTCTAAGCGGTTAATTCCAACATCAATAATAATGGCGTCATCTTTGAGCTGATCACCTCGGACAAAGCCTGGTATGCCGACAGCGGCAACAACAATATCAGCGCGCTTAAGATGTGCATCAAGATCAACTGTTTTGCTATGACATACAGTAACTGTGCAGCGTGCCATCAGTAGCTCTAGTGCAGCAGGGCGGCCAACAATATTCGATGCACCAACAATAACGGCTTCTTTACCAACAAGATCAATTCCTGTTTCAGCGAGAAGTGTCATAATGCCTTTGGGCGTGCAGGGCCGTAATAAAGGCATTTTCAGCGTTAAGCGGCCAACATTATAGGGGTGAAAACCATCGACATCTTTCTCAGGGATAATGCTTTCGGTCACCTTGTTTTCATCAATATGATTCGGTAATGGAAGTTGAACTAAAATGCCATTGATAGATGAATCAGCGTTGAGCTCACCTATTAAAGAAAGCAGTTCTTTTTCGGAAGTCTCTTTAGGAAGGTTGTGTGATACAGAGTGAAACCCCACCTCTTTGCAGGCATTTCGTTTATTGCGAACATAAACTTCAGAAGCGGGATTTTGGCCAACCAAAATAACTGCAAGCCCGGGTGGATTAAACCCCTTAGCAGTACGAAGGCTGACCTTTTCTTTTAGAGATTGCCGAATTTTTGAGGCAAGTGCTTTTCCATCTAGGTTTTTTGCTGTCATGTCTAAAAAGGTAACTCCTGAAGAAATAATAAAACTGATGTTATTTTCGAAAATTAAAAGGCTTTAATTCGGTGTAGACCGTTGACGAAAACAAGGTAGGCGCGTATTATCGCCCAGCTTAAACGGTGATGCACATTTTTGTGATTACCAACAAGATTTTCGGGGTGTAGCGCAGCCTGGTAGCGCAACTGCTTTGGGAGCAGTGGGTCGGGGGTTCGAATCCCTCCTCCCCGACCAAATTTTGGATTTGCAATATAGTTGTTTAAAAGGTTTAGTCCTTGAATGCTATCTACAGATCCTAATAAGTTAAGATGGCTCTTAACTTAAGTAAATATAGTTTATGGGCCTTTAGCTCATTTGGATAGAGCATCGGCCTTCTAAGCCGAGGGTAACAGGTTCGAATCCTGTAAGGCCCGCCAGTTACCTGCCTATTTATTCCAATTAAATAGGCAACGTTGTAAAGATTAACTTTTAGTTAATTTAGGTTTTCAGTGGTGAGCGTAGCTCAGTTGGTAGAGTCCCGGATTGTGATTCCGGTTGTCGCGGGTTCGAACCCCGTCGTTCACCCCATCTTTTAGTTTTCCAAAAACCATCTCATAGAAAGCTGCTCCTTCACTTCTGTATTTTCCTCCATTTGCGCTTTTCGAGGTATTTAGACCACGCTTGTGTGGTTTTAGGGGGTATAAATCAGAAAGGGTTGCAACAACCAAGTAATCTTCAGCTGCTGTGTAATGAATCATATTAAGTAGGTTGGTGATATTGCGGTGTGCTACTATGATTTGGTGCCCAGGAGAGGACTTGAACCTCCACGGCCATAAGGCCACTAGCACCTGAAGCTAGCGTGTCTACCAATTTCACCACCTGGGCTAAGCGGTTGCTGTTATGCGTCTCGGATGACGTTAATAACGAGGCCGGTACTCTATCAAAATCACGATAAGTGTCAATGAATAAAATCCTGTAAATGGCTAGATCAAAGAGTAAAAAGGGACGTTTAAAACTGTCCGATCCGCATGCCAAGCGTGAAGCTGGTAAATATGAAAACCCAATTCCAAGTCGTGAGTTAATTCTCGATTTCTTAAAGGATTATGGTGCGCCATTAACACGGGAAGAGATTTCTGAAAAACTTGATCTGAGCAGTGTTGAAGATTGTGTTGCGTTAAGCCGCCGTCTTTCGGCAATGGAGCGTGATGGGCAGCTACTCAGGAATCGCAAAAATCGCTTCTGTATTGTTAATCGGGAAGATTTGATTGCTGGGCGAGTTTTGGCGCATTCTGATGGTTTCGGTTTCTTGCGACCTGAAGAGGGCGGTGGTGATGATCTTTTTCTTTCACCAAAACAGATGCGCTCTTTATTGCATGGTGATCGGGTTGTGGTCAATGTTGCAGGTATAGATCGACGTGGGCGCCGTGAAGGTGCAGTTGTGGAGATTCTTGAACGCCATAACCGCCGTATTGTTGGGCGATTGCAGCGTGAAGGTGGGATGATGGTCGTTATTCCCGACAGCAAAAATATTCACCAAGATATTTTGATCCCAGACCGGCATTGTGGAGAGGCTCTTGAGGGTCAGATTGTTGTCGCTGAGATTTTAGAGCAGCCAAACCGAAGGCGGCCACCTGTAGGTCGTGTTGTTGAGGTGCTGGGTGATCATTTGGCGCCAGGGATGGAAATAGAGATGGCCATTCGCTCGCATGAGTTGCCATATCTCTGGTCGGATGAGGTGCTTGCAGAAAGCGAGAAGATTGGCTCGGAGGTTTCTGAAGCATCAAAGAAGGGCCGGGTTGATCTGCGCGACTTTCCGTTAGTTACGATAGATGGCGAGGATGCGAGAGATTTTGATGATGCAGTTTATTGTCAGAAAACCAAGAAAGGTTGGAAGCTTTTCGTAGCAATTGCGGATGTTTCTCACTATGTAAAAGTTGGCAGTCCTCTCGATATAGAGGCAAAAGCACGTGGAAATTCTGTCTATTTTCCAAGCAACGTTATTCCAATGTTGCCGGAGTCATTATCGAATGGGCTTTGCTCGCTAAACCCTGATGTCGATCGTCTTTGCATGGTCAGTGAGTTATATATAGATCATGATGGGAAGGTCTTTAGATCTCGCTTTTTTGAGGCGGTGATCCGTTCTCATGCGCGTTTAACCTATGACGAAGTCTCTGAGATTCTTGAGCAGAAAAATAAGGTTTTAAGAAAGCGGCGAGAGAAGCTTTTGCCTCATCTTGAAGCGCTTTATGCGCTATACAAGGTGCTGCATGCTGAGCGTGAGAAGCGCGGGGCGATGGATTTTGATACCACCGAATCGACGATTGTTTTCGGTAAAGATCGCAAGATTGAAAATATTGTTGCGATTGAACGTAATGATGCGCACCGTTTGATCGAAGAGTGCATGATTACGGCAAACAGGGCCGCTGCTCGGTTTTTGAAGCGAAAAAAAATAGATTCCCTACAAAGAGTTCATGATGGCCCTTCGGAATCGAAATTACTAAATGTTAGAACCTTTTTGGGTGAGCTGGGTTTAAAGTTAGAGGGGGGTGATTCTCCTGAGCCTTCAGATTATATGAAGGTCATTAATGAGACAAAAGAACGTCCTGACCGCCACCTGATTCAAACTGTTCTGCTCAGATCATTTTCGCAAGCGGTATACAGTCCTGAGTTGTCGGGTCACTTTGGATTGGCGCTTGATGAATACGCCCATTTCACCTCCCCGATCAGACGTTATCCTGATCTTCTTGTTCATCGTGCAATTCGTTACGCTTTGACGGGAAAAGAGCCAGCTCTTTTTAACTATTCATACGCTGATATGAAACAGCTGGGAGAGCATTGCTCTGAAACTGAGCGAAGAGCGGATGAGGCAACGCGAGATGTTTCAAGTTGGTTGAAATGTGAGTATATGCAAGATCGCTTGGGGGATTCATTTGAGGCGACGATTACGGCTGTTACCTCATTTGGTTTCTTTGCGGAGTTGAATGATGTTTATGTAGAAGGGCTAGTGCATATCTCCTCTCTTGGTCGTGATTATTATCATTTTGATCCAGTCAGTCACTCTTTAAAGGGTGAAAGAATGGGGCAAGGTTACCGCTTGGGTGATGCTGTTCGAGTTGTTGTGACGCGGGTCGATCTGGATGAGCGAAAGATTGATTTGGCACTGGATGAGGTGAAAAGTAAGGAAGAGAAGAGGCGGGTAAAAAAGAAGAAAAAGAGTAGTAAGGCAAAAGTGAAGCGTTCAGGTAAAGGGCGGAATTAATGGCGGTAAAAGGAAGAGTTGTATTTGGGATTCATGCGGCTGAGTCTGCAGTTTCACAATCTCCAGAAAAAGTGGTTTCTATCTGGTTGGATAGTGGGCGCAAAGATCGCCGATTAAATGAATTACGTCAGCTATGTGGAAAAATGGGGGTTGTTACTCAAAATAGCGACCGTAAACAGCTCGATAAAATGGCAAATAGTCAAAATCATCAAGGCGTTGTGATGGAGATGCTGTTGCCGGAAGAGATGAATGAAGAGGCGCTTCAAGCAGCAGTGAAAAAATCAGAAGGTAATGCCTTTTTTCTTGTTTTAGACCGAGTTCAGGATCCACACAATTTGGGTGCCTGTCTAAGAACAGCTGATGCAACGGGTGTGCAGGGTATTATTGTGCCGAAAGATCAGGCAGTTCACTTAACGCCTACAGTTTGTAAAGTGGCGAGTGGCGCAGCTGAAACTGTGCCATTGTATAGGGTGACGAATTTAGCCAGAACTTTGAAGTGGATGAAAGGTGAAGGCGTTTGGTTGGTTGGGGCTGATGGCGGCTCAGGCTCTACCATCTACGATATAGACCTAAAAGGTTCAATCGCTATTGTTGTAGGGGCAGAAGGAGAGGGTATGCGCCGACTCACAAAAGAGACGTGCGATTTTATTGCTGGCTTGCCGATGAAGGGGCAGGTGGAAAGTTTGAATCTTTCTGCGGCAACAGCGGTGTTTTTATACGAGGCGGTTAGGCAGCGCGCGCTTTAGTTATGAGTAAAATTGCATCAGAAGGCTGCGCAGGTTAAAATTGTCCGCTTCTGTCGAGTCGATGTTTGGCTTGACTCTCCTTGCTCTACTACAAGAATGTTGTAGAGGGCTAATTTTATATCCGTAAGGGGTTTTAATGAGACATTACGAAATCGTATTTCTGGTACAACCAGATCAAAGTGCCCAGGTTGGGTCAATGATCGAGCGTTACCGCTCAATTGTTGAGGCTAGCTCTGGTGTTGTTCACCGTGTAGAAGACTGGGGGCGTAGGCACCTCGCATACCCTATTAATAAAATTCATAAAGCGCATTATGCCCTGATGAATGTTGAGTGCACTGGCGAAGCATTAGCTGAGCTTGAGAGCCTTTTCAAATTCAATGATGCTGTTTTACGTAATTTAGTTATCCGTCGTTCTGAAGCAATTACAGAGTCTTCATCTTTAGCGATTAAGCCTTCTGAAGAGGCTGCTGCACCTGTTGCAGAAGAAGCGCCTAAGGAAGAAGCTAAAGAGGCGGCAGCGGAATAAATCCTCAGGGTTTATAACGCTAGATTATTTAAGAATTGATAGATTAATTTAAGGTAGAGCAACTATGGCACGTTTTGTTAGACGTAAGAAATTTTGCCGTTTCACAGTAGATGGCATCAAAGAGATTGATTACAAAGATTTAGATCTTTTGTTGGATAATGTGACTGAAACAGGAAAAATCATTCCAAGCCGTATTACAGGCACTTCAGCAAAATATCAGAGACAGTTGGCAACAGCTGTAAAAAGAGCACGTTTTTTGGCGCTATTGCCATTTAGTGACGCGCACGACTTCTGATTAAGTAATTTTAAGTAGGTATTTTTAGAGAATAGTTAGCAAAGTTTGTAGCGTGTTTATGCTATCAGCGTATGTGATGAAAGGCCGCTTTCAGGCTATTGCTGTCGCAACGGTGTTGGCGCTACTTTCTTTAGCATTGCCACCGCTTACGGTACTGAGCTCCGCAGTTGTCGCACTTGTAACCTTAAGAAAGGGGAGAGCTGAAGGGTTTATCGTTATTGCAATAGCGGCTATAGCAGGTGTTATCTTGGGAGGACTGTCAGCTGGCATTCCTCTCTATGCAGTAACCTATTTCTTGATTCAATGGCTACCGATATGGTTTGCGGCAGTCATTCTCAGAGAGACGGGTAGCACGCTAAACGCACTTGGCTTTTTAGCCCTTATAGGAATGTTGGCAATCGTTCTGTTTTATCTGTTTGCTGGTAGCCCGGCAGCAGAATGGACGGCTATTTTGGAAACAGTTGCAGAGCCTGTTATTGAGATGGGCTCAGAAGTAGACCAAGCTGTTTTGTTGGAAAATCTGGAGATAGTTTCTCATTACATGTCAGGAATTGTTGTGATGAGTTCGTTAGCAAGTTTGGCGTTAGCTCTTTTTTTAGGGCGATGGTGGCAAGCTAACCTATATAACCCGGGTGGGTTCGGGCCAGAGTTTCTTACATTTAGAATGCCTAAAAATATAGCGGTACTCACCTTAGCGGTGATTGTTTTTTCTTTGTTGGGTTTGGGTTTTTTGTCAGAACTAGCCGGTAATATAGTAATGCCACTGCTTGTTTTGTTCCTGATTGCGGGTGTGTCGGTTCTTCACCTCCTGCTTTCAGCTTCAAAGTCGAAACGTTTTTTGCTGATGGGTATGTACCTGATGCTTTTTATTATCCCGCATGTCCTGCCACCGATTATTTTTGTGGGGTTTGCGGATACATGGCTCGATTTACGAAAGTATATTCGGGTTGAGAACAACAGTTAGACAGAGAGTATTGAACGATGGATGTAATTCTTCTTGAGAAAGTAGCAAACGTGGGTAACCTAGGTGATAAGGTTTCTGTGAAATCAGGTTATGGTCGTAACTTCTTGATTCCTCAGAAAAAAGCAGTTCGTGCAACGAAAGAAAAAATTGCTGAATTTGAGTCGCGCCGCGCGGAACTCGAAGCAGCAGCTGCGGAACAGCTTACAATTGCTCAAGGCAGGGCGGATTCAATCAGCCAGCTAGAGATTGTAATCACTCAAAAAGCAGGTGAAGAGGGTAAGCTTTTTGGTTCGGTCGGGACAGCTGATATTGCAGAAGCAGTTACCACAGCCGGTGCTGAGCTTAAAAAGCAGGAAGTTCGTCTTCCTGAAGGTGTTATCCGTGTTGAGGGTGAGCATCAGGTTGATCTAGAGCTTCATACAGATGTAATCGTAACGGTTACTGTTAAGGTAGTTGGCGAAGAATAATTTTTTAGGCCACGTTTAGTGGTCTGAGAAGTATCTTGCTATTTAACGAGCCCCTGACCGGAATGCCGGTCAGGGGCTCGTTTGCTTTTAATAAACTGAATCTTGCGGTCTTCTCTTTTTTAGAAAATTGTTTAAGACTGTGTCCCTAAAGACGGTAGCATTCAGGCGCAATATTTTTGGGAAATTTGATGCTCTTTGTGGAATACTATTTCTCTCATTTCACAATTAATTAACTAGAGAAATATGCCAGATAACGCTTACGACATGGCAATGATGGATAGTGTTGATTCACTGCGCGTTCCACCGCATTCTATTCAGGCTGAGCAGTCTGTTTTGGGTGGCCTGATGCTCGATAACGAGACCTGGGACACGGTTGCAGACCGAGTCGCTGATGTTGATTTTTATCGGAAGGATCACCGGCTTATTTTTCTTGCAATTTCTAAGTTGGCCGAAACACAATCACCATTTGATGTTGTCACTTTGTCGGAAGTTCTCTCGAAGACTGATGAGCTTAATGAGGCTGGCGGTTTAGCCTACTTGGGGCTGCTGGCAAAAGAGACTCCAAGTGCTGCAAATATTTCTGCTTATGCGGATATTGTGAGAGAGCGCTCTGTCTTAAGGCAATTGATTCATGTGGGGACAGAGATTAGTGATTCAGCCTATCAGCCAGAAGGGCGAGATGTTTCAGAGCTTTTAGATACGGCAGAGGGTCATGTTTTTCGGATTGCTGAGCAAAAATCAAAAGGAAGCAGCGGCTTCTCGCCGATTAAAAATCTATTGGCTAAGGCGGTTGACCGTATCGAAGAGTTGTTCCAAAAAGATGGTTCGGTTACAGGTGTGAGTAGTGGTTTTACCGATTTTGATGCAAAAACATCGGGGCTTCAGTCCTCTGATTTGATTATTGTTGCAGGTCGACCTTCAATGGGGAAGACCACTTTTGCGATGAATATGGCAGAAAATGTTGCGGTAACAACAGATCTTCCAGTTGCTGTATTTAGCATGGAAATGCCGGGTGAGCAGCTTGCCATGCGTATGATGTCATCACTTGGAAGAATTGATCAGCATAAAGTAAGAACCGGTAAGCTTGATGAGGACGAATGGCCGCGCATGACCTCTGCAATTAATATTCTTGCTGAGGCAAAACTTTTTATCGATGATACGGCTGCGTTATCACCGGTAGAAGTTAGGGCTCGCGCTCGGCGTTTGGCTCGAGAACATGGGCAGTTAGGGCTGATCGTTCTCGACTATCTCCAACTGATGCAGTGCCCCGGTAAAGGGGATAATAGAACAGCAGAGATTTCTGAGATTTCACGGTCGCTTAAAGCGCTTGCTAAAGAGTTGAATGTTCCGGTGGTCGCACTTTCTCAGCTTAACCGTAACCTCGAGCAACGTCCTAACAAGCGCCCTGTTATGTCTGACCTACGTGAGTCGGGTAGTATCGAGCAGGATGCGGATGTGATTGTATTTATCTATCGTGATGAGGTTTATAACGAAGATAGCCCAGATAAAGGTTCGGCAGAAATCATCATTGGCAAACAGCGTAATGGGCCGATTGGAACAACACGTTTGACCTTCCTTGGGCAATATACTCGCTTCGAAGATTTTGCACATAACCCCTATTCTGATGAGGATTATGGATGAGGTCAGCTGCCTGGGCAGTTATAGATCTTGATGCATTAAAATTTAACCTGCAGAAGGTTAAGCACTTTGCACCAGATAGCAAAGTGATGGCGGTTATCAAGTCAAATGGCTATGGGCATGGCATCTGCGAAGTAGCTGGTGCATTGAAAGCAGCTGATGCATTTGCTGTAGCAAGAGTTGATGAGGCGGTTAAACTTCGGGAAGCGGGTTTTGAACAGCGCATTGCTGTTTTGGAAGGGTTTAGTGATATTGATGAACTTTCATTGCACTATCAGTTCAAGCTTGAGCCGATAATCTATACAGATCAACAATTACTACTTCTAGAAAAAAACAGAAGCCAGACTCTTTCCCATTGTTGGTTAAAAATTGATACAGGAATGCACCGTTTAGGCATTGATCCTGAACTATTCCAGGCTTTTTATGAAAGGATAAGCCAGTTATCTGCTGTTTCAGTTATGACGCACTTAGCGTGCGCAGATGAGCTTGAGCATTCAGCGACCAGACTGCAAATGGAGCTGTTTAATCGGGTAACCAAAAACTGCCCTGCTGAAAAGTCGGTGGCGAATTCTGCCGCGATTATGGAGTGGCCAGAACTTAATGTTGAATGGGTTCGCCCTGGGATCATGCTTTATGGTGTTTCCCCCTTTTCCGGTAAATTTGGAGAAGAACACGGTTTGAAACCAGTTATGAGTCTCCACTCAAAATTAATCTCTATTAAAAATGTAAAACGGGGAGAGGCTGTTGGTTATGGAGGTAATTATCTCTGTAACAATGATTGCCGTGTTGGCGTTGCGGCAATTGGTTATGGAGATGGTTTGCCTAGACAGATTAAGTCGGGTACCTGGATTTTATTAAATGGTAAAAAGGTGCGGATTATTGGCCGAGTCTCAATGGATATGATAACGATTGATTTGACTGAGCAGCCAGAAGCTGAGGTGGGCGATGTTTGCCAGCTCTGGGGCAAAGGAGTACCTGTCGAGAATATTGCAGAAAGCGCCGATACAATTGGCTATACACTATTGTGTGGCGTAACAAGGCGAGTTCAGATGATTTATCAAGGAAAGAGCTAAGAGCAGGCCGTGAGCAAAAATAAAAGCCAAGATAAAGCAGTATACCGCTGTGGGGAGTGTGGTGCTGTTGCTAAGAAATGGGCGGGGCAATGTTCAGATTGTGGTGAATGGAACAGCTTGGTTGAATCTGTTGAGGTGATACAATCTGTTAATCCACGTTTCTCTGGTTATGCCGGTGAGGGAACTGATGATGGTGTGGTCTCGTTGGCTTCGGTTAAAACAGAGGCAGAGCCAAGAGTTAGTACGGGCCTTCAAGAGATGGATCGGGTGCTTGGTGGAGGGCTTGTTAATGGTTCGGCCATTCTAATCGGTGGGGATCCTGGAATTGGCAAATCTACGCTGTTATTGCAGGCTATCTGCAACTTGAGCCACAGCCAGCAGACACTTTATATTACAGGTGAAGAATCTGCCCAGCAGGTCAGTATGCGGGCGCAGCGATTGCAATTAAAGGTTGATCGAGTTGATGTTTTAACAGAAACCTCTCTCGAGCGTATTCTTGCCTCAGCAAAACAGCATAAACCGGAAGTGCTAGTTGTCGATTCTATTCAGACAGTTTATACCGAGTTACTGCAATCAGCACCTGGGTCAGTTGCACAAGTACGCGAGTGTGCAGCGCAACTTGTTCGGTTTGCAAAGCGAACCAAGACCGCGGTCTTTTTGGTTGGTCATGTGACGAAAGAGGGGGCTTTGGCTGGGCCAAGAGTATTGGAGCATATGGTCGATTCAGTGCTCTATTTTGAGGGTGACCCTGGCAGCCGGTTTAGAGTGATCCGGGCAATCAAAAATCGCTTTGGCGCAGTGAATGAGCTGGGTGTTTTTGCAATGACCGAAACTGGGTTGCGCGAAGTTAAGAACCCATCCGCTATTTTTCTTTCTCGACATCAACAAGAGGTTGCAGGAAGCGTTGTTATGGTAACCCGAGAAGGAAGTCGCCCAATGTTGGTGGAGATGCAGGCGCTGGTTGATGAGAGCCATCTTGCTAATCCACGCAGAGTGACGTTAGGAATGGAGCAAAATAGGTTGGCGATGTTGCTAGCTGTTTTACATCGTCATGGTGGCGTTTCAATGGTTAATCAGGATGTTTTTGTTAACATCGTTGGAGGGATGCGCGTGACCGAAACGGCGGCCGATTTATCTATTTTATTGGCTGTTCTCTCGAGTTACCGAGATAGGCCAATTTGTCGGGATTGGGTCGTTTTTGGGGAGTTAGGCTTAGCAGGCGAAGTTCGCCCTGTTCAGAATGGTGAAGAGCGGTTGCATGAGGCCGTTAAGCATGGTTTTAACCGCGCAATTGTTCCGAAGAGCAATGTTCCTAAGGGCGGAGTTGAGGGAATGGAGGTTATCGGCGTGCTAACATTACAAGAGGCACTTGATGCTTTGTAACTCTTTTCTGAAAGGGTTAGCTAGCGTGTGCCAGCGCATCAAGATCCCGTTCTAAAAGTTGGCTATCACCAAGATTCAGCTCAATTAATCTTTTTAGTTGGCTGATACTCTCTAGGCCAATCTGGTCGCAGTAGAAGCCGCCTTGGTCGTCATTAAGATAGGTTAATACTAACTCCATCTCAATTTCACATTCATCTGATAAATTGACCAATAACGTGTGATGTTTCGATTCTTTGCTGGACCATCCTTTGGGGAGTTTTAGTAGGCAACCTTTCAGAGAAAGGTCAATAACCTGACAAGATTCGGTTTTGCCACCCGAAGAAAGTTCTGCAGTTGCGGAATAAAGAATCCGGTTAAAGCGCCTTTTTTCTTCACGTTTCTCGGTCATATTTAAGTTCTCAGGTTTTTTTATTCTTCGTAGAAGAACTGCATTTTAACGCTATCAATTTGAAGAATGTCATCTTCAGTTAAGAGCGCGCTTCCATCTTCCAAAGGTTTTCCATTGATCAAGACGGGATTACTGCCATCTAAGTGAGAGAGGTAATAGCCATTTTTACGATGAGCGATAACAGCCATGCCGGAACCTTTTTTTCCGATTCGAGTAAGCCCCTTTTTCAGGTTCATCAAGCGGCCAATATTTGTACCAGACATAATTTGCAATGCGGCACTGGGTTGCTCTTTTTCCGGCGTGGCAACGGTAAATGGATTTCCTATGTTGGCTGAGGCATCAAGCTCTTCAGAAGATTTCGAGCTTGAAAAAACAGATTGACTCTCTTCGGTGAAAAGAAGAGTGTGCTTACCGACTGTAATTTCATCGCCATGTTCGAGTGCGTGCTCTGCTTTTTTTTGCCCATTGACCAGCAGGTTAAATTGATTATCTAGCTGCTTAAGGAGAGGGGGTGTTTGGTCAAAAACAATGGAAGCATGGTTTGGGGCAACCGCTAAGCTGTCTATGTGGATGTTGTTTGCCTCTTCGCGCCCTATTCGGATTTCACCCTCCTCAAACTGATAGGCTTGAATAGGTTTTCCCTTAAAAGAAAGTGTAAGTTTTCCCACCGGTTATAAAATCCTGTTTATCTGGGGTTCATGTTCGTTGAAGTATAGCTTAAAAAAAAGGTTTTCCAATGGTGCCATAGGCACAAGAGTGTGTCTTATTTCTCAAAAAGGAGAGCTATTGGGGTAGGGCAGAAGAATTAGGGTGAGGTTGGGTAAAACCGAACGAGTTTGACCGCGTTGCCTTGAGTTTGGATAACCTCTAAAGGTTGGGAGAGAAGTTTAAGGCTTGTACCTGGCTTCGGGATTGTTTCTAGGTATTCTAAGATCAGACCATTTAATGTTTTTGGGCCGTCTGTCGGCAAAGACCAGCCCGTTATTTTGTTAAGTTCACGGATTGTGACACTCGCTTCCACGAGGTACCCACCATCCTTCTGGCGCTGGATCTCTTGGGAATTATCAGAGGGATCTGTTGTGAATTCGCCGACAATTTCTTCAAGCAGATCTTCAAGTGTGACAGCTCCCATTATGTCCCCATACTCATCGACAACAAATGCGATACGCATTTTTTCATTTTGAAAATTAAAGAGCTGTTTGTGGAGAGATGTAGCTTCAGGAATGAAGTAAGGTTCACTTAAGCACTGGGTTAACCTTTCTTTGTCAAACGTCTCATCTGTTAAAAGGCCGAGTGCTTTGCGTAGATGTAAAACACCGATAATCTTATCAATGCTTTTTTTATAAACAGGGATACGTGTATAAGGAGTTTTAGAGATTTTCTTAAGGATGTCATCCCAATGGTTATCAAGATCAACGCCAACTATTTCCCCGCGAGGGATCATAATATCTTCAACTGTTGCTGATTCCATGTCGAGAATATTAAGTAGCATTTTCTGGTGCTTTTGAGGGATCAGTACCCCAGCTTCTACTACGACAGTGCGTAGCTCCTCGTGGCTTAGCGCATCATCTTGCCCACCTGATACATCAGTGCCAATAAGTTTTAGTAATTTGTTGGCAATCAGGTTAACAACCCAGACGAGAGGGTAAAGTAGTTTGAGTAGAGGGGTGTAGATCAGAGCAGCCGGAAAGGCTAATTTCTCTGGATTAACTGCAGCGAGTGTTTTTGGTGTAACTTCAGAAAAAATTAATATGACTAATGTGAGGGCACCTGCGGCAATGGCGATTCCAGCTTCACCCCACAATCTCAATGCAATAACAGTGGCAATGGATGAGGCTAGAATATTGACGAAATTATTGCCAAGAAGAATTAGACCAATTAGCCGGTCGGGGCGCTGTAGTAGTTTCTGCGCCCTAAGCGCACCAGCATGCTTGCCTTTTGCAAGATGTTGAAGTCTATAACGGTTCAGGGTCATTAACGCTGTTTCTGAGCCAGAAAAAAAGGCTGACAACAAAATAAGAAGAAACAGGATGGCAAACAGCAGAGTGAGTGAGAGGTCGTTCAAAAGCTAAGTATGGTACTCAAAATAGACACAGGTTGATTTCTACGGATTGTCATAGGCAGTGTCAAGTTTTTTCACTTCCATACATTGATTAAAAGGTACTTTTAATTTTGATAAATCAGAGTGACAAAATTTTGACATGCTATCTTCTTTAGTGGTTAACTTCTGCATTAATTATTAATGGTTGATAGGCTTTTTAGTTTCGCAAGCTAGCGAGTGAGATAACAGAATAGAGGTAGATGGTTTTTTATGATGGCGCAAAAAATATTACTTATTGCTGGCTCTGATGAGCGATGCCAATCACTCAAACTTCTTCTTGAGTTTATGGGGCATGAGGTCATTGATATTGCTCCATCTGCAGTTAGGGATCAGGAGAAGGGGGAGAATTCTTGCTCGGCTGTTTTTATCTCAGAGAGTTGTGATGGCTTAGGTGCGCTAATCAATGGATTGGATAAGGCGCTGCCGGGCCTCCCCATTGTTCTCGTTACAGATAAAGAGAGGGCTGTAAAACTGACCTCTACAATCGATAATAAAATCTTTTCCAGCTTAGAGTGGCCTACGAATCAGCTCTTATTGAACGAACTGCTACTTAATATTAAAAAGCATAAGCCTTCGCAAACGGGACAGAGGACCAATGAGCTATTCAGAAGTTTGTCTGGTAATAGTCGAGCCATTCAGATTGTCCGAAAATTACTAATGCAAGTTGCTGACTCAGAAGCGACGGTCTTGATATTAGGTGAGTCAGGTACCGGTAAAGAGGTTGTTGCTAGAAACCTTCACTACCATTCTTTCCGTAAAAGTGAACCATTTGTGCCAGTTAACTGTGGGGCAATTCCTGCAGAGTTATTGGAAAGTGAACTGTTTGGTCATGAAAAAGGTGCGTTTACGGGTGCGCTTTCTGCTCGTAAAGGACGTTTTGAGATGGCCGAGGGCGGCACTCTATTTCTAGATGAAATTGGTGATATGCCAATGAATATGCAGGTGAAAATTCTGCGCGTTCTACAAGAGAGAACCTTTGAGCGGGTTGGTGGAAATAAGACAATAGAGTGCAATGTGAGGATTATTGCTGCAACGCATCGCAATCTAGAGATGGAAATAACAGAAAATCGTTTTCGTGAAGATCTCTTTTATCGTCTGAATGTTTTTCCCATTGAGCTACCGGCACTTCGTGAAAGGGTTGAAGATATTCCTGTACTAATTAATGATCTGATCGCGAGACTAGAACATGAGAAAAGAGGTTCAGTACGGCTAACACCCAGCGCAATTATGGCGCTTTGCCAACATGATTGGCCTGGTAATATTAGAGAATTGGCTAACTTTATTGAAAGACTCATTATTCTTTTTCCCTATGGTGTTGTAGATAAAAGTGACCTCCCAGAAAAGTATCAAAACCTGGATGACCATCAACTCGATATCCCTGATATAACAATGATAGTGAGTGAGATGGCTGAGCACACGCCTACGCGTCAACCAGCAATTGACCAGCTGCCGTCTGGTGGCTTAGATTTAAAAGAACACCTCAGTAGCCTTGAAAGTAACCTAATACAGCAAGCGTTGAATGAGTGTGATGGTGTTGTTGCGCATGCGGCGAAGATCTTAAAAATGCGCCGGACGACTTTGGTGGAAAAGATGCGTAAATATGGTCTTCAGCGCCAGGATGAGGCGTCAACAACCTGACTATCCTGTCTTGATTGCCATCTAATTTATTGATAATAAAGGATAAATATAAAAGGCATGGTGTTTGCTTGTTGAGTTGATACTAATTAACTAGGAAGCAGGCTGTGTTGCAAAGCACTCAGAATGAACGAGCTGAACAGTTGGAGGTTGCATTTAATACCTTTAACCAGCTCTCACAAAATTTAACAGACTCTTATCAAGAGCTTGAAGAGCGTGTAGCTAGCTTGACGCAAGAATTGGCTGCAGCTAGAGATGAGCGCTTTAAAACCTTGACTGAAAAAGAGCTGTTAGCGAGCCGCTTGCAACAACTTTTGGAAGCTTTGCCTGGTGGCGTTGTTGTTGTTGATCAAAACAGTCGAGTTGTGGAACATAATAGCGGTGCAACTGAGCTGCTGAGTTCTCCTTTGCTAGATGAATTGTGGAGCACTGTACTTGATCGCAGCATGCAGTCTGTGACAGATAATCCACATGAGCAGAGATTAAAAGATGGACGAATTGTCTCAATTTCCTCTCGCTGGGTGGAAAGTAATGATGCTCAGGAAAAAATCATTCTTTTGACCGATACAAGTGAACTTAATGCATTACAGGAGCTTGTAAATCGTCAGAAAAAGCTCTCCGCAATGGGAGAAATGGTTGCCAGTATGGCTCACCAAGTTCGTACGCCATTATCCACCGCAATTTTATATGCCTCACAGCTAGGTGATGTTCGTCTAAACGAAGTGCAAAAATGCCGCTTTTCACAAAAACTGCTGGATCGTTTGCGGCATATGGAAAGGCAAGTAAATGATATGTTGGTTTTTGCCCGCAATGGAGAGTATTCGATGCAGGCGATCAATCTCACCTCCTTTTTAGATAAAATCCAAGAATCAGTGAGCGGCGAGCTGCAGAATAGCTCTATTTCTTTTGAATTGTTAAATCAGGCAACAACTTCACAGCTTAAAGGCAATGAAGACGCTCTATTGGGCGTGATTTCAAACCTTGTCTCTAATGCCCGCATTGCACTTGATGGTGTGGGGGCATTAAAGCTTATTGTTGCAAATCAGAAGGCAAGGAATATTCGGTTTTCTCTAGAGGACAGTGGGCCTGGTATTTCGGCTGAGCAGAAAAAAAGAATATTTGAGCCATTGCTGTCAACACATAGTCAAGGAACAGGCTTAGGGCTTGCTGTCGCAGAAAGTGTGGTGACAGCTCACTGTGGCCGTATTTGGTGTGACTCTGAAATAAACCACGGGACAACATTTCATATAGAGCTGCCTGCAGAGGTGGAGCTGTCGTTGTCTGAAAGTAAATCATTAACTGGCGTCGTTATAAAAGAGCGGATAGAGGAGTTCTAGAGATGCAAAATAAAGATATTTTGATCGTAGAAGATAATGCCGAATTGAGAGAGGCGTTAAGTGATACATTGGAGCTATCGGGATACAGTGTTGCGTCTGCAGCAAATGGAAAAGAGGCTCTAAGTAAGCTTATCAGGCAAAAATTTCGCCTGATTATTAGTGATATTCAGATGACACCTGTCGATGGCATCCAGCTTCTTGAATCGGTCAAACAAAATCACCCAGAGCTTCCTGTGTTGTTAATGACTGCGTACGGTACGATCGAAAAAGCGGTTGAGGCAATGCAGCTTGGAGCTGTTAATTTTATGGTCAAGCCTTTTGAGGCTGATCAGCTTGCAACTCAAGTTGCACAACATATTGCACCGGCAGCTGTTTCTGATGACGATGTTTTGACGCGTGACCCTAAAATGAAAGCTCTGATGAATCTTGCCAAGCGGGTTGCGGCAAGTGAGGCAAGTGTGATGATTCATGGGGAAAGTGGTACGGGGAAAGAGGTTTTAGCGCGATATATTCATACTCACTCAGCCCGAAAAGAAAATGCTTTTGTGGCGATTAATTGCGCAGCGATTCCTGAAAATATGTTGGAAGCTGTTTTATTTGGTTATGAAAAAGGGGCATTCACTGGAGCACACCAGGCGATGCCGGGTAAATTTGAGCAGGCGCAAGCTGGAACGATCCTTTTGGATGAGATTTCCGAAATGGATGTTGCTTTGCAGGCAAAGCTACTTCGTGTGCTACAAGAGAAAGAGGTTGAAAGACTTGGTGGCCGTAAGCTTGTTAAATTGGATGTGCGTATTTTGGCAACGACAAACCAGAATTTACGAGAAGCGGTTTCAGAAGGAAGATTCAGAGAGGATCTGTTTTATCGGCTAAATGTGTTCCCATTAAAGGTTCCTACTTTAAGGGAGCGTAAAGAAGATATTGTTGTTTTGGCAAACAAGCTGATTGCAAAGCATTGGAAATATGGCAAACCGTTGCCGCAGCTTCTAACCGCTGCAGAGCAGAAGCTACAGAGTCATAGTTGGCCAGGCAATGTTCGTGAGCTTGAGAATGTGATTCAGCGTGCCTTGATATTGCTCATGGACGGGAAGATCTGTGCAAATGACATTATCTACACAGATGATTTTGAAAGCGACGCAGAAGCAGTTCAATGGGAACAGCCTGAAGAAACTCTTACCAAGCCAATGGCAGCTGAAGGGCTTGGAGAAGGGCTACGTTCCGTAGAAGAGAAAATAATTATCGACACCTTAAAAGAGGAAAATGGCAGCCGGAAAGTGACGGCTGATCGCTTAGGTATTAGCCCTAGAACCTTAAGGTATAAGATTGCAAGAATGCGTGATGCAGGTATTGCACTTCCTTGCTGACTGTTGGCTTGATAGTTGCTTCGTACTTTGTATGGCGAATAAAGTGACAGAAAACCGGAGATTAATAGATGAGTGAGATTGATGTAAACCAGGTTCTAGCGCAAATGAAAGTGATGGCGGCCCAATCTGCTGGCAATACAGAACGGGTTAGTTCAACCACTCAAACTGATTTTTCTGATGTGTTAAAACAGTCGATCAATGCGGTGAATGAGACACAACAGAGTGCATCTGAGTTAACAACAGCATTTCAGCTGGGGGAGACTGATGCAAATCTAGCTGAGGTCATGATTTCAGCTCAAAAGGCGAGTGTTTCATTTCAAGCGATGGTTCAGGTGCGCAATAAGTTGGTTGAAGCGTATAAAGATGTCATGAACATGCCAATGTGATGGCGTAAATTTGGATATAAGAAGAAATTAATCAAATGGTTGCAGCAAGAACAGATAACGAGATTTTACCACCGCAGAGCTTAATGCAGGTTCCTGCGGTAAGGCAGCTTGGAATTATGCTGGGTATTGCCGCGAGTGTTGCGATTGGCGTGGCGGTTGTGCTTTGGTCGCAGACACCTAATTACGCGCTTCTCTACTCTAGCATGGCCGAAAAAGAGGTCAGTGAAGTACTTGATTCGTTGAATAAACTTAATATTGATTACAAGATTGATGCAGCTTCTGGCTCGGTACTGGTTCCAGCAGGAAAGTTAGATGAGCTGCGGCTAAAGCTGGCGGGGCAAGGTTTGCCAAGAGGTGGTGGAATTGGTTTTGAGCTGCTCGAAAAAGAGAGCAGCTTCGGAACGAGCCAGCTTGTTGAACAGGCAAGATATCAACGTGCTATCGAGGGGGAAATTGCCCGCTCAATTACTTCAATTCAGAATGTTCGTTCGGCTCGGATTCATTTAGCACTGCCTAAACAATCGGCTTTTGTCAGAAAACGTAAAAAGGCAAGTGCATCAGTTTTTGTCAATCTTTACTCTGGGCGAGGGCTTGAAAAGGGGCAGGTTGAGGCGATTGTTCATCTTGTTGCATCAAGCGTACCGCAGCTTGAATCGAGTAATGTGACTTTAGTTGACCAATCAGGCAGGTTGCTGAGTAGTGAAAGCGGTTCGAGTGATGTTCTTTTAACCTCTAAACAGTTTGATTATAAGCAGCAGGTTGAAAACCATCTGATCGATCGAATTGAAACAATTTTGACACCACTGGTTGGCTCATCTGGTATGAGAGCCCAAGTCACAGCAGATATAGATTTCACGATTACTGAAAGAACTCAGGATAGTTATAACCCAGAAATGCCTTCTCTTCGTAGTGAGCAGACCGAAGAGCAATTGAGCCAAACATCATCAGTGCAGGGCGTTCCCGGTGCATTATCAAATCAGCCTCCTGCAGCGGGCGTGGCACCAGAGACTGCGACAACTGAGGGAGCAGTTGCTGGAGATTCACAACCACTCAACAGCACTAAAAGAGCGACTCGTAATTTTGAATTGGATAAAACCATAACGCATACACGGCTTGCTTCTGGAGAGATTGGTCGGCTCTCGGTTGCGGTAGTAATCGATGATCAGCATTTATTAGGTCAAGATGGCAATGCTACTCAGAAAGCGTATACAGAAGAGGAATTGATGCGGATGACCTCTCTTGTGAAGCAGGCTGTCGGTTTTGATGTTGTACGAGGTGATGTGGTTACGGTTTCTAATATATCCTTTAAAATGCCAGAGGTGCTTGAAGCATTGCCAGAGCTAGAAATATGGGAGCAAGGTTGGTTCTGGGATGTTGTTAAGCAGGCGTTAGGTGGGCTGGTTGTGCTGTTTTTGATCTTCGGTGTTCTAAGGCCAACATTGCGATCTTTGATGAAACCGGTAGAGATTAAAACGATAAGTGATGCGGGTGAAGGGGTTGATGTTGATGGCCAAAAAGCATTGCCAGCAGGTGCTGAGGGTGGAATGTCCTCTGCAAGTGGTGAGGCCGGTGAGGAAGAGATTCTGATGTTAGATTCACCTTCAGGCTACGAAAAAAGAGTTGAGTTTGCACAAAAGATGGTTGATGACGACCCTAAAAGAGTGGCACAGGTGGTGAAAACATGGGTGTCTACTGATGGCTGAGGAACAGGTTGAAGGGGTAGAGAAAGCAGCAGTTTTTCTTCTTGCATTAGGTCAAGAAAAAGCAGCGTCAGTGCTAAAACACATGGGGCCTAAAGAGGTGCAGATGATTGGTGGGGCGATGGCATCACTAGAAAATATTTCAACAGAAACGGTTGATCATGTGATGGGCTCCTTTGTTGGCACTATGAAAGATCAGACTGCTCTTGGAGTTGACTCTGATGAATACATTCGCAATATGCTAACCGATGCACTGGGCGCAGAAAAAGCCGGTGGAATGATTGATCGAATCTTGTTGGGACGGAACAGTAAAGGATTGGAGCAGCTAAAATGGATGGATTCACGCTCAATTGCTGATTTAATTAGAAATGAGCATCCACAAATCATAGCCATTGTCCTTTCTTATCTTGATAGTGACCAAGCAGCTGAAACGCTTGGCTTTCTGCCTGAAAGGGCGCGCCCAGATGTCATGTTGAGAATTGCAACATTGGATGGTGTACAGCCTGCAGCGCTAAAAGAGCTTGATGAAATCATGGAGAAACAGCTATCTGGTAATGTTAATGTTCAGACCTCTTCTATAGGTGGTGTGCAGGTTGCTGCGAATATTCTCAATTTTGTTGAATCTTCAATTGAAGGCGTTGTGATGGATCAGATTACTGAATCTGATGCCGATCTCAGCCAGCAAATACAGGATAAAATGTTTGTTTTTGATAACCTGATTGACGTTGATGACCGTGGTATTCAAGGGCTTTTGCGCGAGGTTTCAACCGACTCACTCTTATTGGCATTGCGTGGTGCGGATGATGGTCTTAAAGAGAAAATTTTTAAGAATATGTCAAAACGAGCGGCTGAAATGTTGCGGGATGACCTAGAGGCCGCAGCACCTGCTAAGCTGAGCGATGTAGAAGGGGCTCAGAAAGATATTTTAACAATTGCTCGCCGTTTGGCTGATTCTGGAGAGATTTCATTAGGTGGTGGCGGTGGTGAAGAGCTCGTCTGATAAAAAGTTCTCCAGTGAAGAGTTAGACCTCGTTACAACTTGGGCGTTGCCAGATATTAATAGACACCAACCTGGTTCTGTTTTGACGGCGAATGAGATTGAGTCTATACAGAAACAGGCATATGACGAGGCATTTAAACAGGGCCAAGAAGAGGGACTAAAGACTGGTTTACAGGCGGGAAAGGCTGAGATTTCCCGAAAAACAGCGCAATTCGAACAACTTATTAGCTCGTTAGAATCCCCTTTTAAACAGCTAGATAATCGGGTTGAAGAGGAGTTAGTTGCGCTTGCAATGCTTGTTGCGAAGCAGCTGGTTCGTAGAGAGCTTAAAATCGATCCGGGCCAAGTGATAGCGGTTGTTCGTGATGCGATGTCTATTCTTCCCGTTTCATCCCAAAAAATCAGTTTGCGTCTCAACCCAGAAGATGCCGAACTGGTGCGCTCAGCCTTTGCATTGGAAGATACAGATCTAGCTTGGAAAATAGCTGAAGATCCACTGATAACACGGGGTGGATGTGAGGTGGTGACGGAAAACTCTCGGATTGATGCAACGATAGAAAAACGGCTGGCAGCAGTGATTGCAACGGCTCTTGGCGGCGAGCGAGAGGCTGATGGCTCCTGATACAGATGCTGTTTTAAGGAGTGATGCATGGCTGCAAAGGTTGATGCCTTATCGCAATCGACTTAAAAAATCCCCAGAACTTGTTGTTGAAGGAAAATTATCACGAATGGTTGGGCTAACGCTTGAAGCTGTTGGTTGTCGCTCAGCAATTGGTGGACGCTGTATTGTTGAAGCACCCGATGGAGAGAGAATAGAGGCCGAAGTTGTGGGTTTTTCAGGTGAACGGCTCTATTTAATGCCAACAGGAGATATTCGCGGCCTGGAGCAAGATTGCCGAGTTATTCCGACAGGAGAAACTTGCGTTGCAAAGGTCGGTTTTGGATTGTTAGGCCGAGTTATTGACGGTTCAGGTGCCCCTTTGGATGGGAAAGGGCTGCTTCAAACAGAGACGACAATGCCATTGACAGGCCGCTCGATAAATCCACTCTCAAGAAAACCTATCGAGGAGCCACTTGATGTCGGTATTCGAGCTATCAATGCGCTTGCTAGCGTCGGCAGAGGCCAGAGAATAGGTCTGTTTGCGGGAAGTGGTGTCGGTAAAAGCGTCTTGTTGGGAATGATGACACGCTATACCGATGCGGACGTGATTGTTGTTGGCTTAATTGGAGAGCGAGGACGAGAAGTTAAAGAATTCGTTCAGAAAATACTTGGTGAGGAGGGGCTTTCACGCGCTGTAGTTGTTGCCACACCTGCAGATCATCCCCCATTGATGCGAATGCACGGTGCAATGCTAGCAACAACCATTGCTGAATATTTTCGAGACCAAGGGCTGAATGTCTTGTTACTTATGGACTCCTTAACCCGCTATGCACAGGCGCAACGTGAAATCGGTTTGGCTATCGATGAACCACCAGCAACAAAAGGCTATCCACCTTCGGTTTTTGCTAAATTACCGCAGTTGGTAGAACGGGCTGGCAATGGTGACGAGGGTGAAGGTTCTATTACCGCCTTTTATACCGTGCTAACGGAAGGGGACGACCAAAATGATCCGATAGCCGATGCTGCTCGAGCAATTTTAGATGGGCATATCGTTTTATCACGAAACCTTGCTGAATCGGGCCATTTCCCAGCAATTGATATTGAAGCATCGGTGAGTCGCGCGATGACCGATGTTGTGGATGATGAGCACGTTCAGCTCGCCCGGAGATTAAAGAAACTCTATTCCCTTTATCAGCAAAATAGAGACATGATCACTGTTGGTGCCTATCAGTTAGGTAGTGACCCAAGAATAGATGAAGCTATTACCATGAATGCTGCAATCATGGAGTTCTTACAGCAGAATATGGAAGAATCTGTCGATATCGTAAAGAGTCTTAATGAGCTTGATTTGCTTTTGCTGCCTAAAGAAGAGCTAGCTGGAGAAGTTGGCTTAACTAATTTGCAGTGACAGGCCTAACCCGATAGTACAGCGTTTTGCCTCTATAAACTGATATTCTTACCAAACCGTTATGGCAGCCTATTTTTGCGTGCCTAGTGTATATTGCTGCGTGCAAGGGAACCGCTGAAAACTATTGAGTTTGCAAATATCGTGTTAAAAAGCTAACTCAGAGTGCCTATTTGTGCCTGTTTTAATGTTTTAGAAAAAATAATTACCCTGAATGAAAAAATCAAAACAATTAAAGTCGATTACACGGTTAGCAGAAATAAAAGAGCTGGAAGCTGTGCGCTTAATGGGAGAGTGCAAAAAAAAATTTAATGAGCAAACGGCACAGCTAGAAAGCCTAAAGGAGTATAGGGAGAGCTATGTCGCTCGTTATCAGTCAGTATCGATGGCGGCACACCAACTGACAGATTACCGTCTGTTTTTAGATAAATTGAATCGCGCAATTGTTGAGCAAGAAGGGGTTGTCCTAAAGAACCTGAACAGTGTTCATGAGCAAGAAAAGCTATGGCAGCTTGCACATCAGCATACCAATGGTATTCAGAAACTGTCTGAGAAAGCGGTTCAAGATGAACGCTTTGTCGAAGACAAACAAGAACAAGCCGAGTCAGATGATCGAGCAGGAAGAGGCAAAAACAGTAGGGATTTTTAGTCTTAAGATGTTGGCCTAAATAGTGCTTTGTTTAGGTTATCTAAACTTGTACAACGGGTGTGTCATTATGGATTTGCCAGCTCTTACTCTTCTTAATCAACCACAAAGTGAACAGCTTAAGTTATCGGATAGAGCGCAAACAGCGGAGGGTGGCGAGCCTGCTACTAGTGAAGGGTTTCTTCAAACTCTAGGCGAATATCTAGATAGGATAGAGAGTCAGGAGGCGGCCCCAAACAATTTGGTCAACGAGCTTTCCAGCTCGTTAAGCGGCAATGATTTGCCGGTCAGCGGGGAGGCCTTTGAGGTGGTTTTGGAGCCAGAAGGAAAGGCTAAAGGAGAGGCTAAAGGAGAGGCTGGGTTTGATATTGATACTCGCGAACCACTTTTGGCTGTTCTCGGTGAACTTCCTCGTGACTTAAAAAACAACTCATTGGATGGGCCGGGAGAGGAAGAGACTAGGCGGGCACCTTTTTTTGGTGGGCTTTCTAGCGGTTTTAAAAATGATTTCCTGCCAGACAAGTTAAATTTAAACAATGAGCAGGCTGTTATACCTAATTCAATAGGAGATGAGACAGAAGTAGAAGTGCTGAAAGTGGTTAGTGATTTTTTGCAAGGGAAGGATGTTAAAGCCAAAGTGGCTGCTCAGCCGCTCGACTTTACGGGATTGATGGCTACAAACAGGAGTGCCCCAGAGAAAGAATCATTTGCAACGACTTTGGCTCCATCTGTTCTTTTATCAGAACAGATAATTACGGGAAAAGAGCAAATTCAAGCCATGAGCAAACCTTTAGGACATCCTGACTGGGGTAGGGAGCTTGGTGATAGGATTAGTTGGATGGCCAACAAAAGTATTCAGGCAGCAGAACTTAGGTTAAATCCAGCAAGGTTAGGACCGGTTGAGGTTCATATTCAAACCAGTCAGGAACAGGCATCGATTATGTTTAGCTCTCCACATGCCTCCGTTCGTGAAGCGTTGGAACAGGCGCTGCCTCGTTTAAGAGAGATGATGACGGCTCAGCAATTTGAGCAGGTTAATGTAGATGTTTCTCAGCACTCTTTTGATGAAAAGCAGGCATCTGAAGATTATCCAAATGACCCAAGGGAAGGCGCGCCTTTTAGTGGGCTTGATGGAGAGGGTGAATCTGCAGAGGCGTTAGAGTCTTCTCATGTAATAAGCGGAGAAGGTTTATTGAGTTACTACGTCTAATTCTCTTTGATATAAATTTTTTTGTTTTTATTTTGTAACGATTTTAATGCTAGAGCAAACCTAAATAATTCTAGCTCCCCCCCTCCTTTTTAATAATCAGCGCGCTAGCTAATGAGCGTAGTGGCGCTGTACAGCAGACAGAATTTCATCTAAGTTGACGAACACATTTTAGGTAAGATTTATTTCTTGGTTTGGAATGAGTGTCTTAAAATTGACGGTTATATCCCAATTACACGTTAGGACTTATATTGTTTGAGTATCTATATGGCTTGTTGATTGCAACCTATTGATATTATGAATCTATTTATTATGGCCTAATGTTTGCAGGGTAATTTATTTAAGAGGAGTTGTGGCGAAATGGCAAAAGATGAAGAGTTGGAAAACCTAGACCTTGGAGAGGAGAAAAAGTCTCCCAAAAAACTTTATATCATTGTCGGTGGGGTTTTAGGGTTATTAATCGCGATCGGAGCAACACTCTATTTTATGGGCTTTTTTTCATCAGAAGAGAGTAGCGAGATAGAAAAAACAGATGAAGAGGTGGTTGAGGAGGTAGTGCTAGCACCGGCAATTTATTTTGATCTGAGCGGTGAGTCAGAACAAAAATTTATTGTTCAAGTGCAATCACCCGATATTAGGATGCTGCAGGTTTCGATTTCTGTAATGGCAAGGAAACAGGAGGTGATTGATGTGGTTGAAAAGCATTTGCCCCGCCTTAGGAACAATATACTTTTGCTTTTGGCCAATGAGGAGCCTGAGAAATTAAAAATGAGCAAGGGTAAGGAAAAGCTCCGTAATAAAATTTTAAAGGAAGTTCAACAGGTTGTTGAAGAAGAGACGGGTGAAAAAGAAGGTGTTGAAGGACTTTATTTTACTGAATTTGTGATGCAATAAATGGCTACTGACGATTTACTTTCCCAAGATGAAATTGATGCGCTACTTCACGGTGTAGATGATGGTGATGTTGAGGTAGAAGGTGGTCAAGAGTTAGATGATGGTGAGGCTCACGCTTATGATTTGAGCAGCCAGGACCGGATTGTTAGGGGGAGAATGCCGACTCTGGAAATGGTTAATGAACGTTTTGCGCGTTATTTCCGGATCAGTCTGTTTAACTTTTTACGTCGTTCAGCAGAAATTTCTATCTCAGGGATTCAGATTCTTAAATTTTCTGAATATGTCCACAGTTTGTTTGTTCCTACAAACCTAAATTTAGTCAGATTTAAACCATTACGAGGGACAGCGCTATTTGTAATGGAACCTAATCTGATTTTTGCAATTGTAGATGCCTATTTCGGTGGGAGTGGTAATTTCTATAATAAGGTTGAAGGGCGAGATTTTACAGCGACTGAAATGCGGGTCATTCGGATGCTTCTGGATATGATCTTTAGCGATTTGAAAGAGGCTTGGAGACCCGTTCTTCAGGCTGATTTTGAGTATGTTAATTCAGAGGTCAACCCACAGTTTGCCAACATTGTTAGCCCAACTGAGGTGATGGTGGTCTCGACGATTCATATTGAAACTGAGTCAGGTGGCGGAGATCTTCATCTTGCGCTGCCTTATTCAATGATCGAACCAATAAGAGATCTGTTAGACGCTGGTATACAGAGTGATCAGGGTGATACTGATGATCGATGGAAAAGAGCATTGCGATCAGAAGTGGAAACGGCAGAATTGGAAGTGTCGGCCATTCTTGGTGAAAAGGATATGACCTTAAAAGATATTTTCGATATGCAGGCAGGTGATGTAATTCCTTTTGAGATGGAAGAGACGGTACACCTGATGACAGAAGAGGTACCTCTATTTCGGTGTCGATTAGGTGTTTCGGATGGAAAGTATGCGCTGCAAGTCGGGAAAAAGGTTGAGAGGGTTGGTGAGAATTAGCTGAAAAGAAGTGGACTTCAAACTTGAGATAACAATTAACTCTGGAATTGAAAATGAGTGAAGATAAAGATAGTGACAAAGATGAAAATGATGGTGGCTCAGCCGCAGATGATTGGGGTGATGCCTTAGCAGAGCAGGCAGACGAAGGTGGTTCTGCGGATGCTGACTGGGGCGATGCTTTGGAGGAGCAAGCAGATGCTTCTGCGGGTGCTGATTGGGGTGACGCGTTAAATGAACAGGCTTCAGCTAGTGATGGAGCAGAAAACCCTAGTGATGATCTATCACGGGCTGAGTTCCAAAACCTTAATGCAGGTGCCTCATCCGGTGCGGGCGATGATGAAGTTAACCTAGATATTCTCCTTGATGTTCCTGTTACCATTTCAATGGAAATTGGTCGAACAAAAATCAATATTCGTAACTTATTACACCTGAATCAGGGTTCAGTTATTGAGCTGGATCGACTTGCCGGTGAGCCTATGGATGTCTTGGTGAATGGGACATTGATTGCACACGGTGAGGTGGTGGTTGTAAATGATAAATTTGGAATTCGCCTCACTGATGTGATTAGCCCTTCTGAACGGGTTAAAAAATTACGCTAATGTTTTACCGGCTATCAGCGCTAATCTTTTTTTTAACAAATAGTTGCCTGTTATTTGCAGAGCCGGTAACTAATGGGGTGAAGCCACTTTCCAGCCCAGTAACAGGTGGCACTGTATTGCAATGGTTTTTTGGCTTAATGATAGTCCTTGTGATTATTGTCGGCTGTAGTTGGTTGCTTAGAAAGTATGGCAATATCTCGGGGACTACAAGCTCAGGGCTGAAGGTTCTTGGCGGTGTTTCTGTTGGAACACGTGAAAAAGTGCTATTACTTCAAGCAGGGAAAAAGCAGCTCGTTATTGGTGTTGCACCGGGTCAAATTAGGACGCTACACGTTCTTGAAGAGGGTGAGTTAGCAAGCGCTGAGAGTTTAGCTGAACAACCCGTGAGCTCATTTTCAGACCATCTTAAGCAGATAACAGGAAAACAAAAACCATGAACCGGCTAATTGCGAATAGTTTGGTTCTTTCATCATTATTGCTATTTCCTTGGGCAGCAGATGCCGCAACGGGAATTGATGCGCTAACAATTACATCTGATGGAAAAGGTGGTCAGAGCTATACGGTAACAATACAGATTTTGGCGTTGATGACGGTGTTGACGCTGCTCCCAACACTGTTATTACTGATGACCTCTTTTGCTCGAATAATGGTTGTGTTGGCCATTTTGAGGCAGGCATTAGGTACGGCTCAAACTCCAAGCAACCAGATACTCTTGGGGTTATCACTCTTTTTAACCATTTTTATTATGATGCCGGTCTTTGATAGAGTTTATCAAGATGGGGTTAAGCCTTATATGGAAGAGGAGATCGAAGTAAGCGAGGCACTGGAACGCGCTTCGAATCCATTTCGAGAGTTTATGCTGAGACAGACCCGGGAATCAGATCTTGAAATGTTTGCACGAATTTCAGGGCATGGTGAAATTGATTCACCAGAAGCGGTTCCCTTTTCTCTGCTTGTCCCGGCATTTGCGACGAGCGAACTGAAAACCGCCTTTCAAATCGGTTTCATGGTTTTTATTCCTTTTCTGGTCATTGATTTGGTTGTTGCGAGTGTACTGATGTCGATGGGGATGATGATGCTTTCTCCGCTGATTATTTCGCTGCCATTCAAAATTATGTTGTTTGTTTTAGTCGATGGCTGGTCGCTTATTATGGAAACGCTTGCGGCAAGCTTTTTTGTCTAGGGGAGAAAAATGACACCTGATTCAGTCATGTCACTAGGGCAGCAAGCGCTTACCGTCGTAATTATGTTGGCTGCACCTATTTTAATTGCCTCACTGGCAGTGGGGCTCCTTATCGCAATGTTTCAAGCGGCAACACAAATTAATGAGATGACGTTGACATTTGTGCCTAAACTAGCCGTTATTGCGGGAGTTCTTTTTGGTGCTGGATCTTGGATGATAAGTCTCTTAGTTGATTACACTCGAGAGTTATTTCTCAGCATCCCAGGGCTGATTGGCTAGCCTAGCCATGAGCTTTTCAGAAGTGGAACTGTTAAACAGGCTGGCGCAATTCTTCTGGCCACTGCTGCGGATTGGTGCAATGTTTGTTGCGATGCCTGTGCTTAGTGGCCGTTTGGTTCCGAGCCGTTTTATGGCTGGACTGGTTCTGCTAATCACTTTCCTGGTTATTCCTTTTCTTCCAGAAGCACCCGCTGTTGAACTATTCAGCTATGAAGGCTTTTTATTGGCAGGGCAGCAGGTTTTTATCGGCATTATGTCCGGCTTTGTTATACAGCTGGTTTTTGCAGCCCTAATTTTTGGTGGGCAAAGCACAGCCTTTAGCATGGGGCTTGGATTCGCTTCGATGGTAGATCCAACAAGTGGTGTTCAGGTTCCTGTTGTGAGCCAATTTTATTTGATCTTGGGTAGCTTGATTTTTCTACTAATGGATGCCCACTTGCTATTGATTGAAATGATGGTGGATAGTTTTTCAACGATCCCGGTTGCGCTAGATGGAATTTCTAGAAATACAATTTGGGATTTGATTCGCTGGAGTAGCCGCCTTTTTGTAGGTGGTTTATTAATGGCGTTACCCGTTGTTTCGACATTATTGCTCGTTAATATGGGGTTTGGTGTTGCTTCACGTGCAGCGCCTCAGCTTAATATTTTTTCGGTCGGCTTCCCGATTACGCTCCTGTTAGGGCTACTCATCATGTGGGTGACGCTTCCAGCTGTTCTTAACCTGTTTTCTGGTCTATTGAATGATAGCTATCTGATGCTGGGTCAGATGTTATTGATCAGGAGTTAAATTGTGGCCGAGGATACAGGACAAGAAAAAACAGAAGAACCTACCGCGAAAAAACTCGAAGATTCGAGAAAAAAAGGGCAGATAGCACGGTCACGAGAACTCAATACCGTTGTTATGCTGTTAACGGGTGCGGTGGGCGTAATGTTTTTGGGTGACAATATTGCCGAAGGATTGTGGCACCTGATGGAAAGTCAGTTTAGCCTTGAGCGAGCGACTATTTTTAATGAAAGGGCGGTTGTCAGCCATTTCGATAACGCAGTTACAGATGCGTTGATGATGGTCGCTCCTTTCTTGATGTTGATGTTGGTTGCCGCATTTGTTGGTCCAATTTTCATGGGGGGGTGGAGTTTTAGCGCTGAAAGTATGTCGCCTAAACTTGAAAAGCTTGATCCCATAAAAGGACTGGGCCGGATTTTTGCGGTACGAGGCCTCGTTGAGCTTGCTAAAGCACTTTTAAAGTTTATTTTAGTTGCCGGAGCAACGATCTTGCTTTTCAACTATTACATTAATGATTTCTTAGGATTAACGGGAGAAGGGTTAGAGAAGGCAATTCCCCATGTTACTGGCCTAGTAATGCTCGCTTTTCTACTACTCAGCGCCTCTCTTATTTTGGTTGTGGCAGTCGATGTTCCATTTCAGCTGTGGGATCACAAAAAGAAGCTGAAGATGACGCTTCAAGAGGTGAAAGATGAAATGAAGGAGACCGATGGGCGGCCCGAAGTCAAAAGTAAAATCCGCAGCATGCAGATAGAAATGGCGCAGGGCAGAATGATGGAAGAGGTGCCTAAAGCTGATGTAATTGTTACAAACCCAACGCATTATGCTGTTGCACTAAAATATGACCAAGATGGGGGGGGCGCCCCGCGTGTTGTTGCAAAAGGGACTGAGCTGGTTGCGGCCCAAATTCGTAATCTTGGCATGAATGCGGGTGTTACATTGGTGGCAGCTCCACCCCTCGCGCGAGCACTGTATTATTCAACCAAGCTTGACCAAGAGATTCCTGGCGGCCTCTATCTGGCTGTTGCACAGGTATTGGCTTACGTTTATCAGGTTGAATCTGCGATCAAACTTGGGGCTGAAATGCCAACAGCACCAACCGATTTTGAAATTCCAGAAGAGTATGCAAGGTAGCCAAATTGTATAGTGCGGGGCCTTATAATTAAGTCTGAGCTTTAGATGTGGTGGGCTATTGGGTTAAGAGCGGATTTCATGGCCTGATCATAGACTCCTTAAGTCTAACTCTCACTCTTGTATCAGTCGATGATGCGCAATTCGTACCTATTTCTAGAAAGTTCCTCTGACCTAAAGAACATGGCAAGAAGATTGCTCATGAGTCATTAGAAAGGCTAATTTGTCCATTTTTTGACGCAGGTTTGAGAGGGTTTTTATCAGATGGAAGGTACATTAACAGAACAACTGAAAATGGTTGCGCGCACCGGCCTAGGGGCGCCACTCATCATATTGTTGTTGTTAATGATGATTATTGTTCCTCTTCCAGCAATCGCGCTAGATCTGCTGTTTACCTTTAACATTTCTATTTCACTGATCATTCTTCTAGTCGTTGTTTATACGATGAAACCACTCGATTTTGCTGTTTTTCCGAGTGTAATCCTTGTTACAACGCTCTTGCGATTAGGGCTTAATGTCGCATCTACGCGTGTGGTTCTACTGGAAGGGCACAATGGGGGAGATGCAGCAGGGAAAGTGATCGAGGCATTTGGTGCTTTTGTAATTGGAGGTAACTACGCGGTTGGCCTAATTGTTTTTGGGATTCTGGTCATTATTAATTTTGTGGTGGTCACAAAAGGCGCCGGACGCGTCGCAGAGGTGAGTGCTCGCTTTACACTTGATGCCATGCCAGGGAAACAGATGGCAATTGATGCAGATCTGAACTCGGGTTTGATTACGCAGGATGAGGCTCGATCGCGCCGTACAGAGGTTTCTCAAGAGTCTGATTTTTACGGTTCTATGGATGGCGCAAGTAAATTTGTTCGAGGAGATGCAATTGCTGGCATTTTGATTTTATTTATCAATTTGATTGGTGGTTTTGCCATTGGAATGGCGCAGCATGAATTGTCATTCGATCAGGCGGTTCAGAACTATACCTTGTTAACGATTGGTGATGGTTTGGTCGCTCAAATTCCATCACTTTTACTTTCAACCGCTGCTGCCATTATTGTGACACGTGTTGCAAGCGCGCAAGATATGGGAGAGCAAGTCAGCAGCCAGATGTTGGAAAATCCCAAAGCCTTGGCACTGAGTGCAGGAGCTGTAGGGCTGCTTGGTTTGATACCAGGAATGCCCAACTTTGCATTTTTATTGTTGTCAGCGGCCTTGGGTGCTGCGGCTTATACGCTTGCCAAGCGAAATAGAGATGCAGAGAAACTTATTCAAGAAACCCCTGTTGAAGCACCCTCTACAGAGCTAAAAGAGCTGGGCTGGGAGGATGTGCAGCCAGTTGACATGATTGGATTGGAAGTTGGATACCGGCTGATACCTTTGGTTGATAAAAGCCAAGGAGGACAACTTATGAACCGTATTAAAGGGGTTAGAAAGAAACTTTCTCAAGAGTTAGGCTTTTTAATTCCTTCCGTCCATATCAGAGACAATCTTGATCTTGGTCCGAATAGCTATCGGCTCTCTTTAATGGGGGTAACGATTGGTGAAGCAGAGATTCATCCAGATCGTGAGATGGCCATTAACCCAGGACAGGTGTTTGGGTCACTGGAAGGATTAGAGGGTAAAGATCCTGCATTTGGGTTGGAAGCGGTTTGGGTTAGACCTGAACAGCGAGATAATGCACAAACACTTGGTTATACGGTTGTTGATCCTGGAACGGTTGTCGCCACACATTTGAGCCAGGTTCTACAAAGCCATGCGCATGAACTTTTTGGCCATGAAGAGGCACAACAGTTGATGGACTCATTGGCCAAAACAGCACCTAAATTAGTAGAAGATCTTGTTCCTAAGGTGCTTCCGTTAGGAACGGTAGTGAAGGTCCTACAGAACTTATTGCAGGAAAATATACCTGTTAAAGATATCAGGACAATTTCAGAGACTTTGGCTGAACAGGGCGTAATAAATCAGGATGCAGGCTATTTAACTTCGGCAGTTCGCACATCACTGGGGCGTTCAATTGTTCATAAAATCAATGGGATGGCTAGCGAACTTCCTGTTATGACACTTGACCCTCAGCTCGAACAGATCCTTCAGCAGTCGCTGCAAAGTTCAGGTGATGGAGGGGCAGGAATTGAGCCTGGATTGGCGGAGCAGATGCATAAATCACTGGAAGAAAATGCTCAGCAACTTGAAATACAAGGAGTTCCGGCAATTTTACTCGTTTCATCGATTTTGCGCCCTTGGTTAGCTCGCTTTCTACGGCATACGATTTCTGGATTACATGTTTTGGCTTATAACGAGATTCCTGATGATAGGCAGGTCAAAGTGATTGCGACGGTTGGCCAGAATGCTTAATAGATTAAAATTTAAGAAGTACGAGGAACAATATGAAAATTAAAAGATTTTTTGCTCCTGATATGCGTCAAGCAATCAAAATGGTTCGTGAAGAACTTGGTTCTGACGCGGTCATTTTATCCAACAAAAATGTTGAGGGTGGCGTCGAAATAGTTGCTGCTCGTGATTATGATGAGCAGCAAATCCAGGCTGGGCTTCAACAACAGGAAAAAAAGAAGATTATCCGGGAAGAAGCCAAAACCGAAACTTTCACAAAACCGGTTCAGCGACGATCTCCCGTGCAGTCAAGCGTCACAGCAAGTGCCAAAAAAACGTTACCAATACAACGTGAGGCGCCAAGACAGAGGGTAGAATGGTCTCAGGAGCCTGCGCTTGTTGAGATGAAGGATGAACTAAAACAGATCCGTAGAGTTATTGATGTACATCTTTCTGAGTCAGACTGGATGAATGGAGCTAGAGCGAATCCAGCGCGAATTGAACTTCTTAAACGGTTACGTAATGCCGGTTTCTCCACTGAAGTGAGTTTGGAATCGGTGAACTGCTTGAGCGAGCAAGATGATACTGAGTCTGGCTTACGAAGAGTGCAGCAAAGGTTGGCCAACCAACTACCGATCGCAGATGATCACCTGCTTGAGCATGGTGGAGTTGTGGCTCTGGTTGGGCCGACGGGTGTCGGTAAAACAACAACAATTGCTAAGTTGGCAGCGCGTTATCGCCTAAAATATGGTTCAAAACAAATTGCATTAGTCACAACTGATAACTATCGAATTGGGGCATTTGAGCAGTTAAGTACTTACGGGCGAATTTTAGACGTTCCTGTTAGGGCTGCATCGACAGCTGAAGAGCTTGATAATGTTTTGAATAGCTTTATAGATAGGAAGCTAGTTTTAATCGACACAGCAGGGATGGGGCAGCGAGATAATCGGTTGTCTCAGCAGTTTGCGCTTTTTAAGGAATGCCAGACGACAATTAAGTCTTATCTTGTTTTGTCTGCGGCGACTCAAGCAAGAGGATTGGATGAAGCAATTAGAATATTTGATGGGTTTGACCCACAATCTTGCATTTTAACTAAGACAGATGAGACCTTTTCTTTAGGAGCAGCCGTTTCATCACTGATCAAATCACAGCTTCCGCTTGCATGGATAACAGATGGGCAGCAGGTTCCTGAGGATCTGCACATGGCGCGCCCCAATCGGTTGTTAAATGAATGTTTTTCAGCTGAAGATTCAGACTATAATTCTGCAGAGACTTTTAACTATGAAGCATGGGTGGCTCAAGCAAATGTTTGACCCAAGATTTGACCAGGCAGCAGGAATACGAAATATGAATCAGCCGAAGCCGGTAAAAGTGATTGCGGTAACAAGTGGAAAAGGTGGTGTAGGGAAGACTAACATCTCGGTCAATCTCGGAATTTCATTGGCAGAAATGGGCCATCAGGTGGCTATTCTGGATGCTGACATGGGGCTGGCTAATGTCGACATCTTATTGGGTTTACACCCAGAATATAATTTATCTCATGTTCTGGCTGGGGAGAAATCGTTAGATGAGATTATTGTCGATGGGCCATCTGGGTTGAAAGTAATACCGGCTTCATCTGGTATCCAGAAGATGTCTGAACTGGGAACAGCAGAGCAGGCAGGAATCATTCGAGCATTTAGTGATATTGACGATGTTGATGTCCTGATTGTTGATGCGGCGGCTGGAATCTCAGGGAGCGTTGTTAACTTTGCAAGGGCATGCCAAGACATTTTGGTTGTTGTCTGTGATGAGCCGACCTCACTAACAGATGCTTACGCATTTATTAAATTGTTAAACCGCGATTACGGGCTTTGTCGATTTAATGTCGTGACCAATATGGTTGATGATCAGCAACAGGGCAGGGAGCTATTTGAAAAGCTGCTCAAAGTGACAGACCGTTATTTGGATGTTGCGATCAGTTTTACAGGCGCAGTCCCTCGGGATGAGAATCTCCGTAAAGCTGTTCGTAAGCAGCAAGCAGTCACGAAAATTTATCCGGGTAGCCCCTCTTCATTGGCATTTAAAAACCTAGCAAAAAAAGTTGATGGTTGGCCTATGGCAACCTCTGCCGGTGGCCAATTAGAGTTTTTTGTAGAGCGGTTAATTCAATATAGCAGTTCAGAGGGGATGCCTGTCTAATGGATGGGATTGCAATGTACACATCGGTTCAAGGGCAGAATCATGACGCTCTAGTCATGAAGCATGCTCCGATGGTTAAACGCATTGCTTATCACCTACTTAATCGGCTACCCAATAATATTCAAGTCGAAGATCTAATACAGGCAGGAATGATTGGGCTGCTCGAGGCGACTCGAAATTACGACAGTAATCAAGGTGCAACCTTCGAGACCTATGCAGGTATAAGGGTGCGAGGTGCAATGCTCGATGAGGTCAGGCGTTGCGATTGGACACCACGCTCTGTCCACCGAAAATCGCGCGAGGTATCTACCATTATGCGGGAGATAGAATCGGCGACTGGACGAGATGCCAGAGATACGGAGGTGGCTAAAAAAATGGGGATTACGCTCCAAGATTATCATCAGATATTGATGGACTCTGCTGGGTGCAAGGTTTTTAGTACAGAGGCTCTTTTGCTAACGGGTGGCACCAATATTGAAGAGTGTAGTAGCGCCGATCAAGGCCCTATGGATGGTGTCACAACCGATGGTTTTAAAGCCGCACTTACCGACGCGATTGCCTCTTTACCGGAACGAGAAAGATTGGCTGTTTCTCTGTATTACGAAGAAGAGATGAACCTAAAAGAGATTGGTGAAGTGCTAGGCGTCAGCGAGTCGAGAGTTTGCCAGATTAACAGTCAGGCAATGTTCCGTTTAAGGTCAAAAATGCATGATTGGCTGGATGATGCAGAGCAAAAAGAATAAATCTCTAACGACGTTACTAAATTAACTAATTAGAGCGCCACATTTCCCAAAAAGCGGCTACGCTTTTCAGTAGGTAATACCAACTTTAAAAGTAATATAGATTTCGATCGAGGTAACTATTTTGGATAAAAGCATGAAAATCCTCGTTGTTGATGATTTCTCAACAATGAGACGCATTATAAAAAATCTGCTGAGAGAGCTGGGCTTTAGCAATATTGATGAAGCTGATGACGGGCAGACAGCACTTCCAAAATTACAGGCAGGTGGTTTTGATTTTCTTGTGACGGACTGGAATATGCCTGGTATGACTGGCATTGACCTGCTTAAAGCCGTTCGTGCAGACCCCGCATTGGCGCATTTGCCTGTTCTTTTGGTTACTGCTGAAGCCAAACGTGAACAGATTGTTGAAGCGGCACAGGCGGGCGTTAATGGATATGTCATTAAACCTTTTACGGCTCAAACACTTGAAGAGAAAATTGGAAAAATCTTTGAACGTGTTGATAGTTAAATGGACTTGAGGAGTATGGGGTTATGAGCAGTTGCTTAGATGAAGAAATGGATGCTCGCCTCGAGCAGGCGCGCTCTTTGGTTAATGCGCTTGAAAATGGGGACAGCAGTCAGGCAGATAAGCTAATCGGTGAATTAGCGGAAATGAGTGAAAACCAAATGTTCCAAGAAGTCGGAAAAATTACACGCCGACTTCATGACTCGATGAATCAATTTGGGCTTGATGAGCGGATTTCAGAGCTCGCGGATAAAGATATCCCTGATGCAAAAGAGCGATTGAACTACGTTATTGAAATGACAGATGAGGCTGCACACTCAACGTTAACAGCAGTGGAGGAGCTACTTCCCATTGCTGAAGGGCTAAATGAGCGATCTAACAACTTACTGGAGCAGTGGAACAGGTTTCAGCAGCGTGAGATGCCTTATGAAGAATTTAAAGCAGTCAGTAAAGAGATAGGAAGTTTTTTTGAGTACTCAGCGAGTACATCTGAGGTTATATCAAAGAAGCTGACCGAGATATTAATGGCGCAGGGATTTCAAGATATAACTGGCCAGATTATTCGCCGGGTTATCCAGTTAGTACAGGATGTAGAAACGAATATGGTTGAGCTAATTCGCCTCTCTGGAGGGATGAGTGAGGGCGAGCAGAAAACCCATAAAGAACCGGAACTGGCTGGGCCCGTTGTGCCAACAATTGCAACAAACGATAGCGTCAAAAATCAAGATGATGTGGATGACCTGCTATCTAGCTTAGGGTTTTAGGGGAGTATAGTAATGTCGATAGACTTGGATGATGAAATCCTGCAAGACTTTTTAGTTGAAGCTGGGGAGATTGTTGAGTTACTGGGCGAACAGCTCGTTGAATTAGAACAAAGCCCTGAAGACTATGATCTGTTGAATGCCATTTTTAGGGGGTTTCATACGGTTAAGGGCGGAGCAGGTTTTTTAGCGATCGATCCGTTGGTCAATCTATGCCACGCGGCTGAAGATGTATTTGATGTGTTGCGGAAAGGCGAGAGAAAGGTCAACTCTTCTTTAATGGATGTAATTCTTCAAGTTGTTGATATTGTTAATGATATGATGGCTCTTGTTCGTTCTGGCGAAATGCCAGAGGCCGCTGATGAGGAGCTTATAAGAACAATAAGAACGTATGCAAAGCCTGAAAGTGAAGATGAAAAAGAGGGCGCTATTGAAGCCGAAGAGGAAAAAGCCACAGCCACTACAACTACTCAAGCCAGTAGCGAAGATCCGGTAGAAAAGGATTTTGAGGCAATGTTGGCAGCAGCCCAGGCTGAAGATAATGTCAGCAAGCCAGTAGCTGAATCTGATGACATTACAGAGGATGAGTTTGAGGATTTATTGGATACTTTGCATGGCAAAGGTGGCGCACCTAAAGGTGAGAAAAAAAGCGAGACCTCAGTGGTTAAAGAGCCTGCATCTGGTGATATCACTGAAGACGAATTCGAGGATCTTTTGGACCAAATGCATGGGAAAGGCAAATTTGGTTCTGCAACTCCAACTCCAACTCCAGTGAGTGAAGATGAGAGCGAATCAAAACCGGCTAGCAAAATAAAAGAGAAGGCTCCCAAAGTAGAACCTGAGGTCAGCAAACCGGTTAAAGAGCCAGTTCCAGCTGTAAATAAAAAAGCACCAGCTGAGAAGAAAGCGGCAACACCACCTCCTGCAGAGACAAGTATTCGTGTTGATACACAAAGACTTGATGACATTATGAACATGGTCGGGGAGTTGGTTCTTGTTAGAAATCGTCTTGAACGGTTAAAAGCCCAAATTGATAATGAAAATGTCTCAGAAGCTATCGCCAACTTAGATGTTGTGACGGCTGATCTTCAGTTTGCGGTAATGAAGACGCGAATGCAGCCAATTAAAAAGGTTTTCGGGCGATTCCCTCGTGTTATCCGAGATATGGCAAGGGCGATGAAAAAAGAGATTAATCTAGAGTTGGTAGGAGAAGAGACCGATCTAGATAAAAATCTAGTTGAGGCACTAGCTGATCCTTTGGTGCATCTTGTCAGGAATTCAGCGGATCATGGTATTGAAATGCCGGATGACAGAGAGGCAGCAGGAAAGCCAAGAGTTGGAAGGGTTATTTTGACCGCTTCTCAAGAAGGTGATCACATCGAATTAACCATTGAAGATGATGGGAAAGGGATGAATGCAGACTTTCTGCGCACAAAAGTTATAGAGAAAGGCCTTATGGAAGCAGAAGCTGCTGCAAGGCTAAGTGATAAGGAATGTTACAACCTGATTTTTATGCCCGGCTTTTCGACTAAAGATGTGATTTCTGACGTGTCGGGGCGTGGTGTGGGCATGGACGTTGTTAAAACGCGCATATCTCAGATGAACGGCATTGTTGAAGTTGATTCAATTGAGGGAAAAGGCAGTCGAATAATTATTAAGGTTCCACTGACATTGGCGATTATGCCAACGTTGATGGTAGGAATGGAGGGGCAGTTTTTTGCTTTTCCTCTAGCTAGCGTGGTTGAAATTCTAGACCTTGACTTGGACAAAACCAATACCATTGATGGCAGGGAAGTTGTCATCGTCCGTGATCAAGCCTTACCGCTTGTTCATCTAAAGCGATGGCTAGTGAATGGCTTTTATCAGGGGGACGAGCCAGTAAAAGGACACGTTGTAGTGGTCGCAATTGGAAGTCAACATATTGGGTTTGTTGTTGACCAGCTTGTTGGACAAGAAGAGGTTGTTATCAAGCCACTGGGGGCAAAATTAGAGGAGGTGAAAGGGCTGGCTGGCGCAACAATTACGGGTGATGGGAAGATTGCTCTTATTCTTGATGTTCCGGGCTTAATGAAGAGCTATGCGGCTTAATCTTAGATTTTTATAGCACTATGGCAACACGAGTTTTGGTCGTTGATGATTCTGGATTTATTCGCCGGCGCATAGCACAAATTTTAAATGTTGAGCCGGGGCTTGAAGTGATTGGTATGGCCTCAAATGGCCAAGAAGCGGTTAGTAAAACAGCTAAACTACATCCAGATGTCATCACGATGGATGTAGAGATGCCGGTTATGGATGGCATCACAGCGGTTAAAGAGATTATGCTCAGAACACCGTGCCCCATTTTGATGTTTTCCTCATCAACCAAGGCAGGTGCAAAATCAACACTGGATGCGCTTGAAGCGGGCGCAGTCGACTTTTTACCTAAAGAACTTGATCAGATTGACCATAATAGAGAAAAGGCAGAAAGCCTACTAAGGTTGCGTGTCAAAGAGATTGGCCGTAAAGGAGGAAGGCAAAGAGCGAAAGAACCTGTTTTGGTAAAGAACTTATCGAAGCCCGAGACAAAAAAATCGCCGATTCAATCTAGGCATGTTAGTAACTTACACCCTCAGCTGTTAGTTATTGCAGCTTCAACTGGTGGACCGGTGGCAATACAGAAAGTACTGACAGAGTTGCCTGCAAATTTCCCTTTGCCAGTACTTTTGGTACAGCATATGCCTGCTAATTTCACACCAAGTTTTGCAGAACGTTTAGATCGCCTTTGCAATATTGATGTTAAAGAGGCGGAAGAGGGCGATAGGCTTAAACCTGGAGTGGCCTTTCTTGCTCCTGGTGGGAAGCAGATGGTTTTGAAAAAAGTTGGAAGTCAGGTTTCGGTGGAAATCCGTGATAGCTATGAGAGTGAGAATTATCAACCTTGTGTTGATACAACATTGGAATCGGTAGCAAAACTTCTTCCGGGGAAGGTTCTAACTGTTGTTTTGACGGGAATGGGGGCTGATGGGAGAGAAGGTTCTCGACAGTTAAAAAAAGATGGTTCGACAATTTGGGCGCAAGATGAGCAGAGTTGTACTGTTTACGGGATGCCAAAAGCTGTTGCAGATGCAGGGTTAGTTGATAATGTTGTGGGACTGGCTGATATTGGCAAAGCACTGGTGCAGTTAAATGGATAGCTTAAGTATTTTAGGGATTATTATTGGCTTAACAGCTATTCTCGGTGGAAACATGCTTGAGGGCGGACATATTGGTGCTCTCGCTAATGGCCCGGCTGTTGTAATAGTGTTGGGAGGTACTATTGGGGCTGTGCTACTTCAGACTTCCCCAGCAGTTTTCATTCACGCACTAAAAAAGGTTGGCTGGGTATTTTTTCCGCCAAGAATTAAGTTGGATCTTGAAATAGAGAAAGTAGTTGAATGGAGCCAAATAGCAAGAAGAGAAGGTTTGCTTGGGCTTGAAGCGGTTGTTGGTTCGGTTGATGATCCTTTTGCTAAAAAAGGGTTGCAGCTTTTAGTTGATGGGTGCGAGCCGGAAATGATTCGTGAATGTCTAGAGGTTGACCTATCGGTTAAAGAAAATCACGATCTACAGGCTGCTAAAGTTTTTGATGGAATGGGTGGCTACTCACCAACAATTGGCATTATTGGTGCTGTTATGGGGTTGATTCATGTGATGCAAAACCTTTCTGACCCTAGTAAGTTGGGGTCTGGTATCGCGACAGCATTTGTTGCCACAATTTATGGTGTTGGGCTAGCAAATCTCTTGTTTTTACCAATCGCAAACAAAATTAAAGGAAGAGCACATCTTTTAGCGCAGTCAAGAGAGCTGGTTATTGAAGGGCTTATTTCGATTGCTGAGGGAGAAAACCCAAGGAATATTGAGTTAAAACTTCAAGGTTTTTTGCTGTAGGTTCAAAATAATGGCCAGACGAAAGAAAATCGTTGAAGAGCCTGAAAACCATGAGAGATGGTTGGTCTCTTATGCTGATTTTATAACACTTTTGTTTGCCTTCTTTGTTGTCATGTACTCAGTGTCATCGGTTAATGAAGGGAAATATAGAGTTCTTTCCGACTCTTTAGATAATGCATTTTCTGAACCGGTAAGGGTTATTGAGCCAATTCAAATCGGCGAGATTGAGAGAACGATAAACCCGATTGAGAGTTTGATCGTAAATTCAGACAGAGGATTGGATGTTGATTCTGACGGTACCAAAGGATTAGAGGCTGAAATAGAATCGAATAAGCTAGAGGGCATTTCGCAAAACCTCGAAGAGTTGTTGTCACCGTTTATAGAAAAAGAGCTGATTGAAGTTAAAAAGCATGATCTGTGGGTTGAAGTGGAAATGAAGAGCAATCTTCTTTTCGAAAGTGGCCGGGCAGAGGTTACAGAGTCAGCATTGCCACTGTTACAGAAGGTTGCAGAAAAATTACGAGAAATCCCAAATGAAATTAAGGTGGAAGGTTTTACCGATAACATTCCAATTGATACTTTAGAGTTCCCTTCAAACTGGGAGCTCTCTGCAGCGCGTGCGGCAAGTATTGTGCATCAATTTACGCAGATGCGCGTTTCACCTAGTAAAATGGCTGCTATTGGTTATGGGGAATATCGGCCGATTGCAGATAATCGTTTTGAAGAGGGGCGGAATAAAAATAGGCGCGTCGTCCTTGTTATAATGGCAAATTCAATTGCACGACATAAAGCGCTTCCTGATGAGCGTGCAAGGTTGAATAACTCAACGCCATCACTGCCAGGGCAGGGCAGGAAAGTTTTTACGGGGATTAGGTAAGTATGAAAATCTGGACAGTATCATGCCAGAAGGGTGGTGTGGGAAAGACGACAACAGTTGTAACTTTAGGTGGTCTATTGGCATCGAAAGGTTATAAGACACTTCTTGTTGACCTTGATCCGCACGGCTCATTAACCAGTTACTTTAGAATGGATCCAGATACTTTAGAGAAAAGTGGATATGATCTTTTCAGGGCTGTAATGGACAGATCTGAAATTAATATTCGTGCATCTATTGTAGAAACAGCTGTTGATGGTTTATCGGTTATTCCCTCTGCAACAGCAATGGCCACTTTGGATAGACAGGCGAGTGGGCTAGATGGAATGGGATTGGTTGTTACAAATGCTTTGGCACAGATATCAGAAGAATATGACTATGTATTACTTGATACGCCACCTATGCTGGGAGTGCTTCTTGTCAATGCGCTTGCTGCCTGTGAAAGGTTGCTCATTCCTGTACAAACAGAGTTTCTAGCGCTTAAAGGGTTGGAGAGAATGATGCGAACGGTACAGATGATTAACCGTTCACGTGCTGAACCAATTCCCTATACTATCGTGCCAACAATGTATGACCAACGGACACGGGCATCTATCGAAAGCCTGAATTCCTTGCGTAATCATTATGGACGGGAGCTGTGGAAAGAGGTCATTCCAGTAGATACAAAGGTTCGAGAAGCGAGCCGTTTAGGTATCCCTGCATCTATTTGTATGCCAAATAGCCGAGCTGTTCAGGCTTACGAGGGGTTGTTGGAATCGTTATTGCATAGGAGAACACAGAGTGTCCAAAAAATGGCAATGTAAACGATGGGTTCAAAGGTTAGACCGACAGAAGAAAAGTCTCAACAAGATCAGGCATTAGACCTTTATCTAGAAGGCCTCTTGATGGAAGGAGAGCCGGATAAAATCAGTGAAAAACAGAACCAATCTCCAGATCATCAGCCAAGAAAAATTGAGCAGGCAAAGGCGGTTAAATCAGCTGCTCCCTCAAAGCCGGCAGTAGTTGTCGAGAAAAGTGGCAAAAACTTGTCTGCTGAGCGGTCAAAGACAACGTCAACAAAATCTCCTCAGCAAAAAAACCAACTTCAACACAGATCGTCAGAATTAAAACTTTTGAGTTTTAAGATTGGTAGTTTAACTTTTTCTACCTTGCTATCAGATATAGGCGGGGCAGTTAGTTATACGGATGGAGTTGCTGCTTTAACAGATCAACCAGATTGGCTTTTGGGACTACTTCAATATAAGGGCACTGAAATTTCCATAGCTGATTCGGGAAGATTGGTTAATCACGGCCAACCGAGTTATAACAGATCGCCATCATCAAAACCTTATTCAACGATTTTATTATTGGATGGTGGTCAGTGGGGGTTAGCCTGTGATGGGGTTGGCGAGATTGTTCGAATTTCGAAAGAAGACGTTCAATGGCGAGAGCAAAAAGAGAAGATGCCTTGGTTGATGGGGATGATTAAAGAGCCACCTATGGCGTTAATTGATCTGCGAAGCTTAATTCCTCTCTAATGCTATCTGCTGAAAAATTATGGAGATAGGCTATCTTTAAGCTGAACCGTATTACTATTTGAATTCTGCAGAGTTTAAGGGCTATAAAAGATGAGTGAAGAAGAGATTAATGAAGAGCCGGTTATCCAGTGGGTAACGTTCCGGTTGGCTGATGAGAAGTATGGAATTAATGTGATGCAGGTACAGGAAGTACTGCGCATAACAGAAATCGCACCTGTTCCCGGTGCGCCTAACGAAGTTGTTGGTATCATTAATTTGCGTGGTAATGTTGTTACCGTTATTAATACTCGGAACCGTTTTGGTTTAGAACCGATAGAATTAGATGACTCTTCACGAATTATTGTCATTGAGTCTGGAGAGAAAGTTATAGGGATTCTGGTTGATAGTGTTTCTGAAGTCGTTGACCTTTATGATTCTGATATTGAGCTGGCACCTAATGTTGGCAATAATGAAAGCTCTAAGTATATTCAGGGTGTTTGTAGCCGTGATGGTCAGTTATTAATCCTAGTTGATCTTAATCGGTTCCTTTGTGACGATGAAGATGATGCTATGGAGCTGTTCTAGCACAAACTGAAGAGGTTTTGTCTTTTAGGAGGCGTAACGATGGAAATCAAACCATTAGTGCCAACTTGGCCATCTCGTCCAGCAAAAAAAGTAAGAAGAGAGAGAGATGAAACAGGTTCAGAGCATAAAGATGCAGAAGAAGATCAAAATCAAAATAAAGATGATGAAGATGCCTCACCTCATATTGATGATTATGCCTAAATCCTTAAATAGAGAAATAGCCTGATGACTTCAGTTCTGTTTGTCGCTATTTCTATCGTTCTAGCAATTTTACTTTATCTACTATTAAGGCTTTTTAGCATCACTCAATTTCAGGCAAAAAAAATTGATTCTGCGGAACTTAGGCTGGAATCAGAGAAAAATGATTTGGCAACTTTAATCGTCTCAGCTGATGGAATGGATGAGAAAATCCTGTTTCTTGAACAGAGGCTCATGAGGCTAGAAGAGAAGTTGTCAGAGATAGGCAAGAGAGGTCAAAGAGAGTCATCTTATCATTCAGCTATTCGGCAAGCGCAAAGTGGAGTCGGCTTTCAGAAGCTAGTTGATGATTGCAACATAAGTCGGGAGGAGGCAGACCTGATCGTTAGGTTGTATGGTTCGGACGAAGCGGCTGCTGATAATAAAGATGAAGATTGGACGAGTTTGTAACTGTTAAGGCGAATAGCCTGGGGGCCGCTTTCCTGACAGCATGTAAGCAAATGCAATGACCTCTGCAACGGCTACGTAAAGCTCTTTAGGTATCTCCTCGCCAACAGGAATTGTCCCAAGTAGCTTTGCCAGTTCGGGATCTCCTTGCAGAGGAATGCCATGTTCGTTGGCAATGTCGATTATTTCTTGTGCCAAATCACCACGACCTTTTGCGGTAACTTGGGGGCTATTCTCCCCATCATAACGAAGCGCAATAGCAAGATCTGGTGGATTAATGATAGAGCCGTCTTTCATGCTCGCTCACTGACAAGCTGACTTTCTGGTTTTTGGGGATTTGCTTCGACCGGCTTTCCATTTCGCGTCCCTAGCTGCCCAGTTTCTAGCCCTGCGGCAGAGAGACGATTTTTTAACTCACCGAGATGATTGTCAATTAAGTCGCAGACAGCAGCATCTTCAGACCAGAAATAACTATCAACCTGATTGCCTTTAAGAGCGATTTTACTGTAAATGGTCCCTAGTCCAGGAGGTGTTATTTCAAGTACAACACTCCAAGAAGCTTCAGCTCCAGAAGCGCTATTTTTGTCTTCTTGGGTAATGGTTAATTTGAGCGAGTCGGCTTGCGCAGTTCCGCTATGGAAGGGGAGTTCAAGCTGCCATGATTGTTTCACCCCTTCCTCTTTTGGCAGTGATGCGAGTTGGTCTAAAACAATTTTGGATATAGCACCTTCAGTTTTAGCAATGAGCTCTTTTAATTCAGAAGCCAGTTGCGGTAGAAGAGCCTCTTGTTGAGTGATTGGGGAGGCTAACTTATTGGATAAGCTATAGGTGTCTCTAAAGATAAGATCGGTAACCAATTTTGAATGGACAGACTGAGAAGGAGCAGCCACTGTTTTGCTTTCAGGCGAGAGGGCTGTCTGGCTCGAGAGGGATATAGCGCTATTTTTAAAAGGGACATGCTTGGTCGTTGTTTGTAAAGCGCCTAATAAAGTGAGTAATTTGGCCTTTTGGTCTATTTGAATATTAGGTTTTGTCGGGCTGTCAGAAACTAGTGTCTGCTTTAGCTGTTTTTCCAGAAAGATGCCTGATTGCAAAACCTGTTTTCTAAGAACTGTAGGTTGAACCAGCTCTCCTTTTATAGCTGTTTCGGCAACAATCTGTTTAGCTAACTGCTCAATTTGCTTTGGAATAATCGAGTTCAGTTGCCTGTTAGAGAGCGTGGATTGCAGTTGATTGAGAAATGAGGGGAGAGTTGTTTGGCGGGGCAGGGCCTGTTTTAGCGCTTGAGAGATTATCTGCGACCTATCCGAAAGGATCGATATAAGTTTGAATTCTGGTGTTTTACCAGAAGCAAGGCTCACAACCTCGAGTTTAATTGGCGTGCCAGAAGGTAATTTGAGCTCAGTCTGTGCATTAACGACAGTTGAGCCGATTTTAATTTGTAAAGCAGCTTGGTCAGGCAGCTGTTTGAGTACCGTAGCGCTGAGCTGCTGCCCCGCTTGTAATATTTTGAAGAGCTCTGCTGTCGGTGTTTTTAATGCCTGCGTAAGTAATTGAGAAGGCGTGGCTATTTTCGGGTCGGCATTCTGCTTACCGGTAATAGCTGTGGGACTAACCAACAAGGAGTTGTTGAACTTGCCTGATTTCATCTCTGGCTTCATCCAGTATTTTAAGACTTAGCCCAGCATTTAGTTCGCCTGCCGCCAACTTATGATAGGCAGGTAGTTCATCCATGCGGGGGAGTTTATGTATTTTGGGTGTGCCGACCATGCTGTGAAGTTGGGAGACGATAACGAGGTCTGTGTAGTCTGGTTTTTCCTGAATGTCCCGAGTCCAATTCTCAGCTTCTTGTGCAACTTCAAAAAAATCAGCAGGGAAATCCCATTTTTGCATGATTAGTGTTCCAATCTGACCACGAAGGTGGGCGATTGTTTGGTCTAGATCTTTGGGATTGCTGATTAATTCAGGATGCGAATCGGCATGCGTCAAGATGGGGATAACACCAATATCATGGGTTAATCCTGCAAGCATTGCTTTATCAGGATCAAATCCAGGCGTCTTTTTTGCAAGTACAGCACAGATAGCTGCAACTAGGCTACTGTGGCTCCATAACTCATGCATGCGCCGTTTAATAAGAGGGGATTTTGCATTAAAAACCGATTTTAGTGAGAAGCTGATAATAAGATCCCGGACGGCTTTTAGCCCGAGTCTAGTAATCGCTTCAGGACAGCTTTCGATCTTCTTTCTGCCTCTATGTAGGGGGCTGTTTACAATTTGGATAAGACGAACAGTGAAAGCCGGGTCAACTTGGATAACCTGAGCAACTTTATGACTGTTTGCATTTTCATCTTCGATTGCATGACGAATCTTAAGTGCAACATCAGGTAAAGAAGGGAGGGTCAGATTTTCATCTGTCATGTCCCGAAAACATTCGAAGTAGAGTTTATTATCAATGGGTGTGCCGGCGACATCAAAGTCATCCACAACAATATCATCACTTGTGTGCTGATTTTGAAGTGAGTCAACGACTGATTTTTCAAAACGAAGCACAGTGGCTTGGGGGGAAATAACCGTCACCGTTGCAGGGCGTGGTTGTTTATTGGTAATAGGAAAGCGTGCTTCGGTACTACCTGCTCGGACAATTTCACGTGAATTATCGGAGCGAAGCTCAACCTCACCATCAAGAAGATAAAGCATTAATGAGTCTGTAGAGCCTTGCTCAAGCAGGCAAGTGCCACGCGAAAGAATTTCTGCAGGTACCTGCTCAATTAAACCTGTTTTCGAATCATCAGGCAGATTTCGAATAGGAAAGAGTACATTAACTTCTTCTTCTGAGATTTTCCGTGTTGACATATAAGGCTTTGGTTTGTTTTTTTAGTTATTTTTGTCAGAGGCGGTCTGGCAAAGTGTTAAACGATTTATAACAGTGATTATAGTCACAATTTTAGTTTAAAATTAACAATTATCATTTGTTATGTAAGTTGACCGGCTATTTATGAACAACCAAGCTAAAAAAGATGGGCAACTTTCATCTATTCGAGACTTTATCCTATGGGGAGAACGGAGATTTATAGATGCTGAGATCTTCTTCGGACATGGTACTGATAATGCTTTAGATGAATCGGCTGCTTTGGTTCTTAAAACGGTCGATCAACCCTACGATTTAGATGAAGAGGCGCTTGATATAAAGCTTTCTGAGGAGCAGAAAGAAGAGGTTATTGCGCTGGTTGAAAAACGGATTGAAGAACGTCAACCAGCAGCCTATTTGATTGGTGAGGCCCTATTTGCAGGTCTTCCATACTATGTTGATGAGCGAGTGCTGGTTCCTCGATCACCAATAGCTGAACTTATCTTAGAGCATTTTTCACCTTGGATTGCGGCTGATAAAGTCAGCAGAATTCTTGATTTGTGCACCGGTAGTGGTTGCATTGCGATTGCTTGCAGCCATGCCTTTCCAGATGCAGCGGTTGATGCGGTTGATTTATCTGCTGATGCACTGGATGTCTGCAGAATCAATATTGAGAGGCATAACAAAACGGATAAAGTTAAGGCCATTGAATCTGATCTATTTGAGAGTCTTGCCGATCAACGGTATGACGTTATTGTTTCAAATCCGCCCTATGTTTGCACGGCAGAGTGGGAGGCGCTCCCTGAAGAGTTTCATCATGAACCGGGTATGGGGTTTAAAGGTGGAGAAAGTGGACTGGATCTTGTCGATACCATACTCAGTGAAGCTAGCTCTCACCTTAATCCAAATGGAATTTTGGTTGTGGAAGTGGGAAGCAGTGCTGAGACTTTATTGGAAAAGTATCCGATGGTTCCTTTTTGCTGGTTGGAATTTGAGTTTGGTGGAGATGGTGTATTCTTATTAACAGCAGAGCAGTTGGTTGCAAGTCAGCCATATTTTAAAAAAATGAGTAGGTAGCGATGTCAGGTAACACAATAGGAAAAATCTTCACAGTCACCACTTTCGGGGAAAGCCACGGATTAGCACTCGGTTGTATCATTGATGGTTGTCCTCCTGGACTTGAGCTGACAGAAGCCGATCTGCAACTTGATCTGGATCGCCGTAAACCGGGAACTTCACGCCACACGACTCAGCGACGTGAACCTGACCAAGTAAAGATACTTTCGGGTGTTTTTGAAGGAAAAACAACCGGCACACCGATTGGTTTGCTGATTGAAAACCAAGATCAGAAATCAAAAGATTACTCGGCTATTTCAGATCGTTTTCGTCCAGGCCATGCCGACTATACTTATCAGCAAAAATATGGGCTTCGCGACTATCGAGGCGGTGGCCGTTCATCTGCCAGAGAAACAGCAATGCGTGTTGCGGCTGGGGCTATTGCCAAAAAATATCTAAAAGAAATGGTGGGTATTGAGATACGTGGCTACCTCTCACAGCTCGGCCCCATTAAAGCAGAGAAACTGATTTGGGAGGAGGTTGGTAAGAATGCTTTTTTCTGCCCCGATCCTGATCAGGTTGAAGCAATGGAACAGTACATGATTCAGCTGCGTAGAGAGGAAAACTCTGTTGGTGCGCGAATCAATGTTGTTGCCAGTGGCGTGCCGGTCGGATTAGGTGAGCCCATTTTTGATAGATTAGATGCGGAACTAGCTTATGCCTTAATGAGTATTAATGCTGTTAAAGGCGTGGAAATTGGTGGAGGCTTTGATTGCGTAGAAAGCAAAGGAACCGAGTTTCGAGATGAAATAACGCCCGAAGGTTTTTTAAGCAATCATGCGGGGGGCATTTTAGGCGGAATTTCTAGTGGGCAAGATATCACAGCAAGTATTGCCCTTAAACCAACATCAAGCATTACCCAGCCGGGTCGGACAGTGAACCTCGATGGTGAACCGGTCGAAGTAATCACAAAAGGACGGCACGACCCCTGTGTTGGGATTCGCGCAACACCGATTGCTGAAGCAATGGTGGCAATTGTTCTAATGGACCATTTTCTACGTAACAGAGCGCAAGATGGGGATGTCTCCTCTACGGTGCCGGGAATTCCCGCAGGGCAATCATAACTTTTAGAAGCGCCTTTTAATGACAGACCAAAAGCCGGTTCCTTACTGGAGGTTATCCGGCTTTTATTTTATCTACTTTGCGGCACTTGGGAGCATTATTCCCTATTGGGCAATTTATCTTCAGTCAGCCGGTTACAATGCGGTAGATATTGGTTTTTTGGTTGCCATCTTATTGGGCACAAAGGTTGTCGCGCCTAATATTTGGAGCTGGATTTCAGAATGCACGGATCGGCCGATGGTAATGATCCGGTTGGCCTCCCTTTTAGCGGCAATCACTTTCGCGGGCATTTTCTTAGACGAGGGCTTCTGGTGGGTCGCCACCGTTACGCTGTTATTTAGTTTTTTTTGGAATGCGTCACTGCCTCAGTTTGAGGCGGTAACTCTGTTTCATTTGCGGGAAGGTTCGCACCGCTATAGTTTGATTAGAACCTGGGGGTCAGTTGGTTTTATTGTTGTTGTCATCGCCATTGGAAAGTGGCTTGAGCAGACTTCAATTGCCCAGTTACCCATACTAATAGTTTCTCTATTGGCGGCTATCTGGTTGATGAGCCTGCTTGTGCCTTCTCCCTCTTTAAAGGCGGTTGAAGAAGATGAAGTGCCTTGGCTTTCTATAGCAAAATCTCCCCATGTGCTGGCCTTTTTTATAGTCTGTTTTCTGGTTCAGGCTTCACATGGCCCATATTATGTTTTCTACACAATAAGCCTTGATCAGCAAGGTTATTCAGCGGGTGCAACGGGAGAACTCTGGGCATTGGGCGTTGTTGCAGAAGTCGTGCTGTTCATGATGATGCATCATCTATTGAAGCGGTATAGCTTGCGTACAATATTGCTAGCAGGTCTATTCCTAACCATATTACGTTGGCTATTAATTGCCTATCAGCGTGATTCCTTTATGGCATTATTTTTTGCTCAGCTCTTGCATGCGGCCTCATTTGGATCGAATCATGCGGTCGCTATTCATCTTCTGCATCGTTACTTTAAAGGCCGGAATCAGTTAAAAGGACAGGCACTGTACAGCGCTGTCAGCTTTGGCCTCGGTGGAGTTATTGGTAGCTTGTATAGTGGCTATCTATGGGATGAAGGTGGAGCAGAAGTCATTTACCTTGTCGCAGCGCTGATAACGCTATTAGCACTCTTTATCGGCTGGAAATGGGTAGAAAGAGAACCAATAAAATAAACTTGAAAAGAAAACGACAGTTTTTAGCGCCCCGTTCGTTATTTAAGTGAACACTTACTTTAATACGGAGCTGAAAATGAATAAAAAATCGATCTTACTTCCAGTTGTTATCAGTGGACTAATGGCCTCATCAAGCTTTGTCATGGCTAAACCTGGCGGAAGCCATGATTTCATCTCAAAGCTCGATAGTAACAAAGATGGAGGAATCTCAAGTTCGGAATTCAATTCGAACCTCGCAGGTAATTTTTCAAAGATCGATAAAAATGGCAATGGAACTGTTGATCTAACCGAGTTCTCCCAGCATGGAAAGGAAAGAAGAGCTGCTTACAAAGCGCAAAAAGAACAAAAGAGAGCAGAAAGAAAAGAGGCGCGTTTCAAAGAGCTTGATGGTAATAGTGATGGTGCGATCTCTTCTAAAGAATATGTTTCCGCAGCAATCAAAAAAGCAGAAGAGCGCTTTGCTAAGCTAGACGGGGATGATCAAGATGGCAAAATCAGCCAGCAAGAATATAGTAAAAAACGTAGTTATGGAGATAAGCGGGGTAAACCGGCTTCTAAAATGAACAAAAAAGCGAGACACCCAAGTGCGGAGAAAATGTTTTCCAGAATGGATAGTAACGGCGATGGAAAAATCACACGCGAAGAAAACAGATCAGAACGGTCAAAATGGTTTAAAAAACTAGACCAAAATGGTGATGGGCTAGTAACGCCGAACGAACTTAAACAGGCACGCGAGGCCAGAAGAGAGAAATAAAGGCTAACCGAATGGTGGTGGGGTAATAGGTGGAAGATAAATTAGCGCAGCTTACCGATGAACAGCTGATACACAAAATCGCGAATTGTGATCAGTTGGCATTTTCAGAGTTGATGTCTCGGTATTTATCCAGCTTGGTTAAGTTTTCTACCCGTTACACCCACAGCATTCCCTGCTCGGAAGATATCGTCCAAGAGGCGTTTATACGCGTCTGGAAGCTGGCGTGTAATTGGAAAAGTGCAAAAGGAAGTGCAAAAAGCTGGTTGTTCAAAATTGTTTATAACGCAACGATGGATTATTTACGTAAGCAGCAGTTGCAACGCTCACACAGGGAAAGTTTAAACAATGAATTTGACGTGGCGCAGAGCCCCGAAAAAGACTTACTTGTTAAAGAGCAGAGCAGTCAATTGCACAGTGCGCTCTTTACCTTGCCAGAACGGCAAAGAACATCACTAACTTTGTTTTTGTTCAATGGGTTAAATGGGAAAGAGGTCGCATCTGTAATGGGGTTAACGCTCGAGGCATCTGAGTCACTTTTGGCGCGTGCTCGGCGTAATTTAAAGAAGAAGATAAAAGAAGAGCCTTTCACAAAAAGGGTAGTTAACTCATGATAAACCGAGAACAGATTTTGGAGATGCTCAACTGTTACGGTGCCAATTTGGCGCAGTGGCCTTGTGACGATAAGGATGCCATCACAACTGTTATTGAAAATGACGCAATGCTATCAGAAGCATTTTTGGCGGCTAGGCAGCTTGATCAATCTGTCACTGAACTGTTTGAATTATCCGAACCTGCATGGCCAGAACAAGCTGAAAACAGGCTGTCAGAAAGGATTATTCAGCAATTAGGTAGCGCCAAAAAATCTCAGCGCAAAATAGCGTTCTGGGCAAGATGGAATTGGCTGGCTGGTTGGGAAAAGCGATTAGTAATTACACCTGCTCTTCCTGTAGGGATGGCTGTTCTAGTGTTGCTAGCTGTGGTTCAGCTTGATTTTAAAAACAGTGAACAGCCTTTGAAAAATAGCCAGTCTTCTTACTCAATGGCTGAGTTGGACGAGTGGCTTATTTTTGAGGGGCTAAAAATTGGCGATGAGCTCTTAGCGGAGCGAGAGCCAGATGATCTGTCTATTTTAGAAGGCGCAGAGTTAGAGTCTAGTTTGGATTCTGAACTTATTTTTTACTTATAGGCAATAAAGAAAATAGTGTGTTAAATCCCCTATTAACTGTGTTGAATAACACTTAGTTCATTTGTAATAAAGCAACAGCTTGATATTTTTACAACAAAAACAGCAAGTTAAGATTTGGCACAGAAGTTGATAAGTACCCCTTGTTTGGCGTTCTAACAAAGGGGGAATTAAATGAAGAAAGTGTTAATGGCAGCAGCAATACCGTTGCTACAAAGTCCAGTGTTGCAGGCAGAGGAGAATATGCAGATTGCAGCAGCCGATACCGTTGAATTGGAAGCAGTTTCAGTTACGGGGAAAACAAGTCAGCCGGTTGTCCGTTTAAAACGCTCGCCGGTTATGAGTGCAGTCATTGATAAAAAAGAGCTTGATAAAGTTAAATTTACCAATACAGCCGAGCTTCTCAACCGTATTCCCGGCGTTAGTAAGTCAAGGAACCTCAGAGTTCCAAATGGTGGTAAGGGGTACACAATTCCACTGATAGATGGTTTTTCAGTAAGGGATCCTTATCGTGGTGCTGTCGGTCAGATTGAAGATACCAACCCATCAGACATAGAACGAATTGAGGTGATTTATGGGCCAGGATCTGCCTTGTATGGAAGCAACGCGTTTGGTGGTGTGATTAATGTGATTACCAAGGAGCCACCTAAGGAGCAAGAAAACCGCGTTTGGCTTGAAGGCGGTGATTTTGATCGGACACGTGCAGGAATGACGACAGCAGGTACTGTTACAAGCACAGCAGTGGGTGATGTGGGTTACTTCCTGGATGCGAACTATTGGAATATCGGTGACTATCGTGATGAATCGTATGACGATCGCAAAATGGTTTCTGGGAAACTTGTTTTCCACCCGACAAACAATTCAAAACTGTGGGTAAGAGGGGAGTATCTGGATCGCCAAAATCAATCAGCTGGCTCTTTGACTCAGGCCCAATATGATGCAGATGACGAGCAAAGCCCGGGAGTAGGCAGTTTCGATGATGGAGATACAAGTTCAATGTCTATCGGGTATGTGGCGGATACTGATCAGGGTGAATTAAGGGTTGGCTATGCAGTGCGCCATGATGAGGGTCACAGTATTACTAGTTTTGGTGGTGAAAGCGATTATGAAAATCTAGATATGGATTTTAAAATCCAGTATCGACATGATTTTAAAGGTGTTGGTGCAAGTTCGTTTGGTGGTGTAGGTATCCCTGTCAGTGTAACGTCGGGAATTGAGCTTATTGATGGAAATAACGATATCCAGAGTCTTGGGCGTAGGGGCCTGACAGATCAAGATATTGATAAATTTGTTTATGCTCCATTTGCGCAAATTGAGGTGATGGCAACAGAGCGGCTTAAAGCAACCTTAGGTATGCGTTATGAACATGTTAAATACGATGCAAAAGACCGTTTGACCCCATCGAAGAGTAACGAAAGGGTATTTGAAAAATATACTCCAAAGTTTGGCCTTACCTATGATATATCAGAAGATCACATGGCGTTTGCAGGTGCATCGAAAGGCTTCGCACCCCCTAGCCGCAACCAAATCTTTACCGACACCTACTCAAATCCTAACCTGGCACCAGAGATAGCAACTAATTATGAGTTTGGCTTTCGTGGCGCGTTTGTTGAGCAGAATCTTTCGTACGATATCGGTTTTTATTATCTAGATATTAAGGATTACATTTCAGATGAATATGTCGAAACAGTACGTGGGCGGGATCAGTTCAGGCCCGTCAATGCGGCTAAAGTGAATTTTCGTGGATTAGAAGCACAACTTGATTATGAGCCTGTTGAGTACCTTCGATTGGGGATTTCATATACCTATGCGCGTAATAAGTTTGTAGATTTTATTGACGACGAAGGCGGTTCATCTGAAAAGGATTTGAGTGGCAATTACCTCTCATCTTCTCCAGAACATCATATTAATACTCGTGTAACTTTAATCCCAATGACTAATCTTGAGATTGAACTTGAGATGGATTCATACAGCAGTAGTTATACCAACAGTGATAACGACTTAGATCCACAAGGCCGTTATGACCAGGATGATGTTTTTAATCTGCGCGTGAACTATGAAACAGGCCCTGTTGAACTCTGGTTAACGGCATTGAATCTGACGGATGAAAAGTATGCAACCAGTGTGAGTTATAGAAGTAGCAGGAGCTATTCAGTTGGTGACGGGCGCTCTGTATATGCGGGGGTCGCGTATAACTTTTAATAGTTGTGAAATTGTGTGAGTTGGCTAGAGCCTGTTCGTTTGCGAGCAGGCTCTAGTGTATTTAATAGCAAGGGGTGTGGTTATGTCGAGTACTGGATTTATTGCTTGGGTCGGTTTATGTCTGACATTGGTTTCACTGGGGAGCGAAGGCTCCGTTGGGAGAGAGGAAAATAGCCCCCTCTGGCTATCCGGCACACCACCCAACATGGAGATGATGAAGCAGTTCAGCCGAGCACATGGCGGGATGGTGATTAGGGATGAGGAGAGAAACTATTCAAAAATGCTTTGGTTAAGAGCGGGTGATGATCTTAAAAAGGCTAATTATTTATCAGATAAAATGGGGCAGTTTTATTTGCTCGATGTGAAGTCGAATGCGTCTCAACCAGCACCGAGTTCAGCCGACTCTGCGCATACTGCGATTAAATTTAAAATGCCAGATGAAGGGTATTACAACGCCTATTATATGGAACAAAATGTTCGTGATGGCGTGCGCTATGTTGATGTGGCAAAACGAGAAGTGCTTAAGCACAATTGCCAGCTAGGCCATGACTTTGACGTTGAGCAACATCGACCTCAGTCAGCGAAACAAATTCCATTAGAAGTATTACGATTGCGGTTTGATGATGAAACTTATCACACCCGTTTCAACTCAGGTAAAAATGTCCTATTTAAAGTGCTTTACAAGGGCGATCCTGTGGCAAATGCGGCTGTTACGATTAGTACCGAAGAGGGTTGGAGCCGAAATAGTAAAACTGATTCAGAAGGGATTGTCTCTTTCCTCGTGATTCAGGATCGTTTTAAACAAAATGAAGCGCAAGAGGTAGAGAAAAAGCAATACAAGCCAAAACAGACCGAAGGAGCCAGAAAATACAAAAAGGAGGGGAAGAGCGAGCATAAACAGGCTGAATCGGGGGGAAGTCATGGGCGAATGCGCCGGCGTAGTGAGGAGTTCCTTGTGACTGTTCAGTATAGAGAGCCATCAATAGGCGAAATTGATGGTTTGTCGTATGAGCAAAGTGTTTATACCACGACTTTTCCAGGCCATTTTTCCCCCTCTCAAAGTGCCTATAAATCTTATGCTTATGGACTGACCTTTGGTTCAGCAGGCTTTTTGGTGCTAGGTATTGGTTCGTATATGTACCGTCGTCGCCGTATTAAACCTTTCAAAGAGGTTAATCTTGATGACTAAGATCAAAAATTGGGTCAACCATGTTGACTTAAGGAGTTTTCGTTTCTGGTTTCAACTGGCCGCCTTTGTATTACTCGTTTACGGCGGTCGTTTAGCGATTGATTTGGGTAATAGCCTACCCACGTTTTCTTGTGGATATAATCGTGAAAATGGAGGTGTTTGTTATCTACTCCCATTGCAACATCAGCTTGCACAACCTTGGTCGCGTCTTTTTAGTGGAATGGGGCTTGCCGTACTAACTGGTCTCGGAACTTTTGTACTTTGGTTTATCGTTATCAATAAAGGCTGGTGTGGATATATCTGTCCTTTAGGAACCATTCAGGATTGGATTACCGCTCTACGCAAAAAAATGGGGATCCGCTATAGCACTTACAGTGATGACCAATTTAAGAAGCTGAAGGTCATTAAGTATGTTCTGCTGTTATTACTGATTTTTATTCCATTGGGAATTGGCGGACAGTTTCTCTCCCACGATTTAGGGACACCTTTCTGTAAGATCTGCCCTGGCCGAATGATTGTGCCGATGTTTAATGGTGATTTCTCGCAATGGGTGATCGATTTTGCCAGTACAGAAAGAATGATTCTGACAGCGCTGGGAATGTTTATAACAGGATTGTTTTTAGTTGGTTCTTTTATTAAGAAGCGTTTTTTTTGCTTCTTTTGCCCGATGAGTGCGCTCCACTATATTTTTGCCAAATTATCGCCATTTAAGCTAATTAAAGATGGCGGAAAATGTACGCGGTGTGGTGATTGTTACCGTGTATGTGATATGGAAATTCGGCCTATTGCCGATGATGTTGTGAGTGTGGACATCTTAAAAGATGACTGCATTATGTGTTTGAAATGTGTCGCCGCCTGCCCCGAAGAGGGCTGCCTGAAGGTCAATGTACTCGGTAAAACTGTTTTTGAGGCCACAGAGAGCGGGTTTAAAAAACGGATGACACCACCAGAGGAGTAGTCCTATGACTGTAGAAGAGTTCCCAATAAAACAGGATCTAAAGAAAAAGGTTAGAAAAATTGAAACCGGCGAGCAGCGTCATGTTCGTCATGAAGCGATGGAGGCGAAAGAGGTTCTGAATGAGATCGTAAATCATTTTTCAGGTAATCCTGAAAGTATGGATTACTTTTATGAGCGCTTTGAAGCGCTCTATTGCGATCGCCAAAAGCCACACGATGATAAAAAGGTAATTGGCACGATGTGCGTGCAGATACCCGATGAAATTATTTACGCAGCGGGTGCGGTCCCTGTCAGAATGTGTAACGGGTTTTATGCGGATGAACAGGTGGGGTCAGAGTTTATGCCGGCCAAATCGTGTTCTTTAGTTAAAGCTTCATTAGGAATGCTGAAAAGTGGTACAAATCCCTATTGTGACGATGTAGAGATGATCGTTAACCCGACAACGTGCGACCAGAAGACTAAAACTGGCTCGGTTATGCGGGATATGGGGTATGACGTCTATGATATGGAGCTACCACCTGTCAAAGAGTCTGAAGAGGGGCGAGAATACTGGCGCAGGTCAGTTCGTAAATTTACAAAAAACCTGAAAGATATTACTGGCGAAAAAGTTACGCGCAAGAAATTAAAACAGACCATCGGAAAGGTGGCAAAAGCGCAACATAGCTATCACCGTATCCAACAATTGAGGAAAGCAGTTCCCGCACCTGTATTGGGTAAAGATATTTTTCTGGCAACCAATGCCTTTTTCTTTGACGATCTGGAGCGTTGGACTGAGGCGATGGACCGGTTGGGCGATGAAATCGAGCAACGGGTAGCGGATAAACACAATGCTGCTGGAGTACGGACGCCGCGTATTATTTTTACCGGCTCCCCGCCAATTTTCCCTAATCTAAAAATCCCATTGATGATTGAACAGGCCGATGCGGTGATCGTGGCAGATGAGACCTGTTCTTCTAATCGACTATTAAACGATATGGTCTCGGTTGATGAGTGGTTTTTATATGACATGGTGGATGCCATTGCGGATCGTTATCTTAAATCGTGTACCTGCCCAGTTTTTACCCTGAATGAAGATCGTCAGCGCCGGCTTGTTGAGCTTTATAAAATGTATAACGCAGATGGTGTGGTGTATCAGTCATTCGCTGGTTGCCAGGTTTATGAGCTTGAGCAGCGCAGTATCGCAAAAATATTAGAAGAAAATGGCATTCCGATGCTCTATATCGAAACCGATTACAGCCCAAGCCAGTCTGGGCAATTATCGACCCGAATAGAGGCATTTGTGGAGTCACTTAAATCCCGGAAAAGGAAGTTAGCATGAACTATTACGCAGGAATAGATATTGGGTCGACCGCGATTAAACTGGTCGTTATCGATGAAGAGCAGAATTTGTTGGGATCAAAGGTGGCCGCAACGGGTGCTTTGGTCGAAAAAAACAGTATGGAAGCTTATAACGATCTTCTAAAGGATGTGGGCTTAAAAGAGAGTGATATCTCGTACCTGACAACGACCGGTTATGGCCGAAAACTGATCTCTTCAGCCGATGAGACCATTAGCGAAATTACAGCAAATGCCCTTGGTGCTAAAAGAATGGGGGCAGAGTTTGGCACAGTCAGGACGATTATTAATATTGGTGGACAAGATACTAAAGCTATTAGCCTTGATGAGCACGGAACAGTTGTGAATTTTGCTATGAATGATCGCTGTGCGGCTGGAACAGGTCGCTTTCTCGATATGGCCGCGCGTAATTTGGAAATCTCAGTTGAGCAGCTTGGAGAGTTTCATTTTAATGCAAAAGGCACCCCCGCAGCAGTAAATGCGACTTGTGCTGTTTTCGCTGAATCCGAGATTATCGGCTTGCTAGGTGGCGGCCATTCACGCGAGGAGATTGTGGCGGGGGTACATTTTTCAATCGCCAAACGGACAATCAGGCTAACAAAAAGGGTCGGGATCAAAGATGTACTCTATTTTGATGGAGGCCCTGCACTGAATAAAGGACTCGTTGCAGCGATTGAAGATGAACTCGGTAAAGAGTTGGCAATTCCTAAGACACCTCAGGTAACGACTGCCTATGGGGCAGCCATTCAAGGATTAGAAGTGCATACTTTTGAAATATCAGAGGCGAGAGAGCAGGCTTAATGGAAGGATATGAGGCTCTGCCACTTTCATATGTTTTTATGCTGGGGATTGTGTTTGGAATAGGGCCATGTACATTGACTTGCCTGCCTTATCTGGGGCCAATTTTCCTTTCACAAAACGGTGGCGTGAAAGAATCATGGAAGATTGTTCTGCCTTTTTCATTGGGCAGATTGATTAGCTACAGTAGCTTGGGCCTAATTGCGGGCTATCTTGGACAAACCCTCAGAACCTCGCTGAAAACACCTATTATCGGCTGGACTTTAGGCGTGGCGACTATCTGTGTGGGAGGTTATATCCTTTGGACATACCACAGAAAAAAGAAATCTCTTTTAGGGCGTGGCTGTGGAAGCCATACGGCATTGGGTAAGGGTTCAAATTTGAATAATTTAATGCCAGGTAGCCTGTTTTTTATGGGAATGGGGATGGCATTAACGCCATGCTCTCCTTTGAGCACGGTTCTGCTTTTTTCTGCAGCATCAGCGAGCGCGATGACAGGCGTTTCTCTTGGTTTTTCATTTGGCATTGGAGCAGTCATTGTTCCAGCATTGATATTTGGACTGGGCATGGCCTATTTTGGGCAAAGAATAAGAGAGATTCTTTCTAAATGGCGAGGTGGCCTGGAGCAGGCAAGCGGCTATATTCTGATTATTATGGGCGTTGGAACTATTCTGGGTTAATAGAACCTATTGTTTGGAAGTAAATAAAAATAAATTAAAGATCATGCTACTTTTGCATGGTTCACTGGGGGTTAAGTTGTTGCGATTGGGTAGTATCATTTTTCTGTTTCTATTTTTAACTGGATGCAGCATGTTTTCTAACAGGCCGCTCGGTGATGATTTGGTCGATCTGCCTGAGAACTGGTCGACCGGTTCTGAGAAAGGGAAGAATATCTCAGAAGGGTGGTTAAAAGAATTCGGCTATCCTGAACTATCGACTTTGGTTGAAGAGGCATTCATTCAAAACCCAACACTCGAGTCACAATTGGCGGCTGTCAAAATTGCGCAAATACAATCAACTCTTGCTGGAGCAGACAGGCTACCGCAGCTATCGGCAGGTTTAGGTTCATCACGAAATAAAAGAAACGCCACTAATGGCTTTTCGCTTGCCTCTGCCTATAACACTAGGTATAGCTTCTCCTTAGATTTAAGTTGGGAGATCGACTTATGGAACCGGTTAGGCAATGGGGTTAAAGCAGCAGTTTATGATGAAGTTGCGGAAGAGGCAGATTTTAAAGGCGCTCAACTTTCATTGGCAGCAAATATAACCAAAGTTTGGTTCGATGGAATTGAGGCGCAACAACAACTTGAGCTCTCTCAGCGCACGGTTGATAACTATAGAAGTACTCTACAAATTATTGAGCGAGGCTATGATTACGGCCTGTATCGAGCACTGGATGTTCGGTTGGCGAGATCAAATCTATTGGGTGCAGTCAGTAGAAAACAGACTCACCTAATTGCTAGAGATGACGCAGTGAGGACATTGGAGGTTTTTCTAGGGCGTTACCCATCAGCATCACTTAAATTTCCTGAAAAATTACCAACATTATCTAGATCTATTCGAGCAGGAATACCGATTGATCTTTTAAATAGGCGGCCTGATATTGTTGCGGCAACGGCCCGTTACAATGCTCTAGATGAACGGCATGTTCAGGCAAAAAAGAATCGTCTTCCTTCTATTCAATTGACGGGAAGTAGCGGCATGACATCGGGTGATCTGACCGATCTTGTCGACACCGATTTTCTGGTTTGGAACTTTGTGAGTGGAATTACTCAACCACTCTTTCAAGGAGGTCGTTTAGATGCCTTGCGTGATGAAGCTGGAATTAGACTTCAACAGGCAGAAGCAGATTATAAGCAGATTGTTCTACAGGCATTCAAAGAGGTTGAAACATTACTTTCATCAGATAAATGGCTTCGTATTCAAGAAGAGTCGCTTGTTGAAACAGCTCGTGAAACGGCTGAAGCGGAGTTATTGGCAAATGAAGATTATGTCTCAGGGCTAACGGATATTAACACCTTGCTACAAACTCAAAGAGATGCATTTGTAGCCGAAAGTAGCCTACTGGCAGTTAGAAAGGCACGCTTACAAAATAGAGTAAATCTTTATCTGGCATTAGGTGGAGAAGTTGCGACTAGTTCTGATCAAAAAAATACCCTTAATTTACAAAACCAATAATGAATCTTAAAAAAATTAAACTGTTTTTACCTCTACTGGTCATTTTTGCGGCCGTTGCAATCGCTTTCGTGATTACAAGCAGCAAGCCTGAAGTTAAAAAGCGCCCGCATCATAAGAAACAGCTTTCAGTGGAGGTGGTTGAAATCAAGCCGGTTGAGTGGTCAGCAAACATTAAAACCCAAGGAACGGTGGAAGCTAGGACACTCACAACGCTAATTTCAAGGGTTTCCGGCGAAGTTACATGGGTCTCCGATGAGTTGAAGCCAGGAGGCTTCTTTGAAAAGGGAGATAAGCTCCTGAAAATAGATCCGATTGATTATCAATTAGTAATTAAATCGGTAGAGGCTGAACTGGCCGAAGCACGGTTTATGTTGGATGAAGAGCGTGCACAAGCGGCGCAGGCGGTTATGAATTGGAAGCGATTGGGGCGGGCAGAAACGCCAGGTGATCTTGTGCTAAGAAAACCTCAGTTAGCGAAAGCAAAAGCGGTTGTTGAATCTGCCAAGGCAAAGTTACAACGGGCACGTCTTGATTTAAAGCGGACTGTAATTAAAGCGCCCTATGCAGGAAGGGTTCTAGAGCAATATGTTGATATCGGACAATTTGTTTCCGCCGGAAATAATCTCGTGCAGCTTTTTGCAATTGATCGAGTAGAAGTGCGCCTGCCGTTAACTGATAAACAACGGGAGCTGCTTGATTTACCCCGTTACTACCGAGGGGAATCCGTTGCAAACACCAAGAAAAAGTTTCCTATTGTAATTAAGGCAAAAATTGGTGCTGTAACACACAGTTGGAAATCACAGTTTTCCCGTTTGGAGGGAGCCATGAACCGTGATACGCGGCAGCAGTATATTGTCGCGGAAATCGATGATCCGTATCGACGCGATAGCACTGGGCGGCCACCTCTTGAGGTAGGGCAGTTCGTTCAAGCAGAGATAAAAGGGCGTCAGATGAATGGGGTGTTTGCTATTCCTCGATCAGCTGTACATGGTGAAAATGAGGTAATGATTGTCGATGAATCGAATCACCTATTAAGAAGGAATGTCGAGATTTTGTGGGAAGAAGAAAACAGAGCAATCATTCGTAAAGGGTTGGTTGCGGGCGAAAGGCTCTGCCTGAGCTATGTGCCGTTTGCTGCAAATAACAGTGTAGTCCGTGTGATTTCTGAAAAGGGTAATGCGAAAGGGCTAAAGTCGGATGGCCGAAAGAGACCGGATTCCGAGAAAGGAAAAAAACCAGTGACTGGGAGAGAAAACAGTGAATAAAGGACTAATTGCCTGGTTTGTTCATAATAAGGTCGCGGCTAACCTTTTAATGATCACCATCCTTTTGTCGGGGTTTTATGCGATGACTCACGTGCCGGTGGAGTCGTCTCCTCAATATGAACGTAAAAGGATTTTTGTCAAAGCGGCTTATCCCGGTTCTACACCTGATGATATGGAGGAGGCGGTAACAAGCCGTATTGAGGAGGCAATTTTTGATCTGCCGGGTATCACCGACATGAACTCTACCGCTTCAGCAGGTAGTGGATCGGTTACCATGAAAGTTGATGACGGTTTTGAATACCGTGAAGTGGTCGATGATGTAAAAGCCCGCGTTGATATGATTCGTAATTTTCCAGATGATATGGAAATTCCCGAAGTTGGGGTGATGTCGCGCCGCTTCGAGGTAATCAGTGTTGTTGTAACTGGCGATATGCCAGAAAAAGAGTTACAAGGGATTGGTCAACGCGTTCGAGATGAGCTTGCCGGAATTCCGGAGATTACACAGGTTGACCTTACCGGGATTCGCCCCTTTGAAATCTCAATTGATATACCAGAGCAGACATTAAATGAGTATGGGTTGGCACTGGGAGATGTGGCAACCGCAATTCGCAGGTCATCGATGGAGCTTCCTGCAGGTTCGATCCAGTCTAAAGAGCGAGAGATAGCGGTTAGGACAACTCAAAAGGCAAATACCGGTCGTGATTTTGGCGAAATTATTATTAAAACTAATAAAGATGGAACCCTATTGCGTGTGCGTGATGTTGCATCTGTTCGTGATGGTTTTGCAGAAGAGCCAATTTTAAATAAATTTAACGGGAAAAAGTGCATCACAATTGAGGTTTATCGAGTCGGTGAGCAGGATGCTATCGCCATTGCCCAGAGGGTGCGTGAATATGTAGAGCAGGCGGCAGAGCGTTACCCTGACAATGTAGAGGTAAGCTACTGGCGGGATCGCTCAAAATATATCAATAAGCGAATTGATTCACTGGTTACCAATGCTGTTCAAGGTGGTTTGCTGGTCTTTATTTTGCTGAGTCTTTTTTTACGCGTACAACTGGCCTTTTGGGTTCTAATGGGTCTGCCCGTCTCAATTATTGGTGCGTTTGCCTTCATGCCGGTATTTGATATCACTATCAATTACACCAGTATTTTTGCCTTCATTTTGGTGCTCGGAATCGTTGTTGATGATGCTATTGTGACGGGTGAGAGTGTCTATCAACATCTGGAAAAAGGGGAAGAGCCAACGGCTTCGGCGATTAATGGCACAAAAGAGGTCGGCGTTGCAGTTACTTTTGGCGTGTTTACAACGATACTTGCCTTTGGTGCTCTATTGTTGATGGAGGGTGAGCGGAGCAAAATGTTCACAATGATTCCCGCGATTGTCATTCCAGTACTGTTACTTTCCTTGGTTGAATCGAAGTTAATTTTACCTTCTCATATTAATCACCCACTAAGTTCGAAACGTATTCCTCTTATCACTCCAATGCAAGAGGGAGTTTCTAGGGGAACTGATTGGTTTATTTGTCGAATTTATCAGCCTATTTTGAGCCGGAGCATCAAAAGGCCACTACTCACTATATCTATCTTCTTGGCGGTTTTTATTATTATTGCGAGTGTTATTTCCTCGGGTTGGCTGCGTTTTAATTTTTTCCCAAGGGTTCAGAGTGAGGTGGCAAGAGCAACGCTAACGATGCCAGTTGGAACTCCTTTTGAGACCACTCAGCGCCATATTGAGAAAATTGAAAATGCGGCATTGAAAATAAAAGCCAAATACGAAGGAGAGGGTGATGAGATTATTACCGATCTTTTCTCCAGTGTTGGAACAAAAGCAAGCTCCAGAATGGGCTTAGCCTCCAACACAGGCCGAGTTATGCTGGAGATGATCCCGCCTGAATTAAGGGAGAATAAAGTTTCAAGTATGCAAATTGCGAGAGAGTGGCGAAGGGAGGTTGGGGATATTCCGGGTGCGAAGCAACTGACAATCGGCTCGCATATTCACTCAGCTGGAGCGGCAGTCGATATTGCGTTACATGGCGATAGTTTCAGCGAATTAAATCAATTGTCAGAAAAGATAAAAGGGCAGCTAGAGGGTTACTCTGGCCTTTATGATATTTCTGATAATTATGAGACAGGTAATGAGCAAATTGAACTTAAACTTAAACCCGCAGCAGAATTACTAGGGATTAGTTTGGCTGATTTGGCGCATCAGGTTCGCTGGGCGTTTCATGGCCAGGAGGTTCAACGGTTCCAGCGAGGTAGAAATGAGGTTAAAGTTTTTGTTCGTTATCCTAAAAATGAACGCCGCTCGCTAGATAGTTTGAAGTCGATGCTGATTAAAACAGGTAGTGGCGATAATATCCCCTTAGAAGAGGTTGCAGTTATTCGTTATGACAGGGGGCCTGCAGCGATCCAGCATACAGACCGATTTAGAACTATCCACATTACAGCAGAAGCTAACCGAGGAGAGGTTAATATTCCTCTACTTCGGCAGGCAATCGGGGAGCAGGTGAGTGAATTGCTCATAGATTACCCTGGAATAACCTACGAGCAAGCGGGGGAGGCAAAGGAACAAGCAGAGACCTTTGGCAGCCTTTTCTGGGGGTTTATGCTGGTTCTATTCTTAATGTACGTGATGTTGGCAGTGCCACTGAAATCGTACATCCAACCTATTGTGGTCATGTCAGCAATTCCATTCGGTCTGTTAGGTGCAGTTGGAGGCCACCTTTTGATGGGGTTGGATCTTTCGATACAGAGTATTCTGGGAATGCTGGCACTCACGGGCGTTGTCGTTAACGATAGCTTGGTGATGGTCGATTACACCAATCAGTCTAGAGCAAAAGGGATGGCATTAATGGAGGCGATTAATACGGCAGGGAAGGTTCGTTTTCGTGCAATTTTATTAACGTCTCTGACAACCTTTATTGGTCTAATTCCCTTGATGTTCAGTGGCAATACGCAAGCACAGTTTTTGATTCCTATGGCTGTTTCATTGGGTTACGGTGTATTATTCGCCACTTTCATCACATTACTTTTAACGCCCTGCGTTTATCTTGTTGTGGAATGGAAAAGAGAATGGATTAGAAAAACCGCAGCTGCAATAACAAGTTAGCCGTACTAGACACTTTTTGAGCTAAAACCTAAAGCTGAATCGAGGTTTATAATCAAAACTGTATAGGGCGAAAGAGATAAAAAAAGGCCGGTTAAGTTGAACTTAACCGGCCTTTTTTTGGAACTAAGCTAGAACTCAAACTTGAGTTCTAGCTGTTAGCTGACTATTTAGCTTCGTTTCGTTCCCGAGTCTCTTTAATTACCACTTCAGAGATATTCTTAGGGCAAGCTAGGTAATGTGAGAATTCCATTGAGAACTGTCCACGACCAGAAGTCATTGTACGCAAGTCACCAATGTAGCCGAACATTTCACTTAGTGGAACATCTGCTTTAATGCGAACGGCTGTTGGGCCTGCTTCTTGAGATTTAATCATGCCACGGCGACGGTTAAGATCACCAATAACATCACCGACGTGATCTTCTGGTGTAAAAACGTCAACTTTCATGATTGGCTCAATCAGTTGAGGGCCAGCTTTAGGGATTGTTTGACGGAAAGCGGCTTTCGCAGCAATCTCAAAGGCAACAGCTGATGAATCAACGGCGTGGAACGCACCATCCATTAGAGTGACTTTTAAATCTAGGCAGGGGAAGCCAGCCAAAACGCCATTATCAAGGCTGTTTTTGAAACCTTTTTCAACAGCAGGCCAGAATTCACGAGGTACGTTACCACCGGTTACTTTAGATTCGAATACGAATCCTGAACCTGGCTCACCTGGCTCGATGATGTAGTCAATTTTACCAAATTGACCAGAACCACCAGACTGTTTCTTATGTGTATAGCTATCTTCAGTCGCCTTTGTGATTGTTTCGCGGTAAGCAACCTGAGGTTTACCCACCTCAACTTCAACCCCGTGTGTTCTTTTCAGGATATCGATTTTGATATCGAGATGAAGTTCACCCATCCCCTTAAGGATAGTTTCGCCACTGTCTTCGTCAGTTTCGACACGGAAAGAGGGATCTTCCTGGATCATTTTACCGATTGCGATGCCCATTTTTTCAGAGGCTGCTTTATCTTTTGGCGCAACAGCAATTGAGATTACAGGATCTGGGAAGACCATTGGCTCAAGTGTGGCCGGATTTTTAGGATCACAAAGCGTGTGACCTGTTTGAACATTCTTCATTCCAAGAACGGCCACAATGTCACCGGCTTGTGCTGATTCAAGCTCTTCACGTGATTCAGCATGCATCTCAACAATACGGCCGATACGCTCATTTTTTCCAGTAAAAGTGTTGAGAACAGACATTCCTTTTTCCAGCTTACCAGAGTAAATACGGATAAAGGTAAGTGCGCCAAAACGGTCATCCATGATTTTGAAGGCCAATGCACGAAGTGGTCTCTCAGGGTCAACAAGAGCAAATTCACCTGTTTCGTTACCTTCAAGATCAACCTCTGGTTGAGGCTTAACTTCTGTTGGTGAAGGAAGGTAATCAACAACAGCGTTAAGAACAGGCTGGATACCTTTGTTCTTAAATGCAGAACCACAGTATGTTGGAAAGAAATCAAGTGCGATCGTTCCTTTACGAATGCATTTTTTGATGGTTTCCATATCGGGCTCTTCACCTTCAAGGTACATTTCCATCGCTTCTTCATCTTGTTCAACAGCTGTTTCAATTAGCTGCTCACGGTAAGTTTCAACATCATCAACCATATCGGCTGGGACGTCGAGTAGTTCATATTTAGATGGATCGCCAGAGTTATCCCAGACCCATGCTTTACGGGTAAGAAGATCAACGATACCAGTGAAATCATCTTCTGTGCCGATTGGCAACGTCATGATAAGTGGGTTAGCAGCGAGTACGTTCTCAACCTGATCAACAACACGGTAGAAATCAGCACCCATGCGATCTAGTTTGTTAACGAAAATGACACGAGCAACACCCGATTCATTCGCATAACGCCAGTTTGTTTCAGACTGAGGCTCTACGCCACCTGACCCACAGAAAACACCGACACCACCATCGAGAACTTTTAATGAACGGTAAACTTCGATTGTGAAGTCAACGTGCCCTGGGGTATCGATGATATTCATACGATGACCAGCCCATTCACAACTTGTCGCAGCTGATTGAATCGTAATACCGCGCTCTTGTTCCTGTTCCATGAAGTCAGTGGTTGCTTCACCATCATGTACTTCACCGGTTTTATGGATTTTTCCGGTTAGTTTCAGGATTCTTTCAGTCGTTGTTGTTTTGCCCGCATCTACGTGGGCAAAGATACCAATGTTCCGGTAGTTGGATAGGTCTGTCATCTTATTTGTACTCTAGTTCCAGGTAATAAAAAGGTGTCCGGCTGCTTTGAGCTGTTAATCTAAAACGCTCATTAAATAACACAGTTTAAGCTAACGAGCTATTATAGCGAATAATAGAATTGCTCAGCAATGCAATTGTTGCATTTACACCGTCTGGGTGAGATGAGAGGTTAAGGTGTCTCTTTTAATTTCTATTCGGGAACATAAACAAAAGAGCCATCTTTCATCCTGTAAGCAATACCCGCTTTACTGCCTTCACCTTTGCCAATTGTATCCGATGCTTTATATCGCTCAATTTTTTCACCCTTTTTAATAATCATTTCCATATTGGCTTCACCGGGATTTTTAACAACGGTGACATCATCCTGACTAAAAGGGTTTAACGGGTTTTGAACAATAATAATCAGTAGGGCGGCTATTAAGACCAGAAAAACGTCAATAAGATTGACGATAGACAATATAGGATTGAGCTCTTCATCTTCCTCCAGAATTTTTAGTGCCATTACTGTTCTCCAAGCTGCTTTTCGATGTAAACCAGCTCTTCAGCAAACCAGCGTTTTTTGACAGAGGCGACCCAGAAAGTGAGCGAAGCAGCGGCAAGACTGATGGTTACAGCTGTAAAAGCAACACTAAGGTGGTTGCTCATTTCATAGGCATTATTTTCCTGTAAGGCAATCAGTGCTGGCCCCATTGGAATTAGTGTGGCGATAAGTCCGAGCATCGGCGTGATTCGGGTGACAATGCGAACCGTTTCCAACGACTGTAGCGCAAAGACCTCCATCTCATGGAAGGTTCTTTCTGAGTGGCTAAGGAAATAACGCATGATTGGGTAGCCTTTTCCTGAATTTATAGAAAGAGCCGTTTTTCTTCTTAACCAACTCAGAGCAAGCAGCCTGCCCACCTCAAATAGTGAGTAGGCAAATGCGGCATAAACACCTATTAAGACAGGAACCAAAAGGAGTTGTGAAATTTGATATGCAATATTATCCATTGTTACTTATTGACCTTGTAGTTGTCTGTGTCGCTTTGTTTCAAAAATAAAGCCGCCAATGATGAGCAATAAAAGTGCGATGGCGAGCCAATAGATTGTCCAGTCATCTTCTACTTGTTCACTTTTTTCAGTCTGTTTTTCCAGCTTAACTCCTTCAACCTGAACGGTTTCAGTTGCCTCTGATGCGGCGGCAGAAGCTGCAGGTTGCTCCTGTGACGGGTTGGCTTGTCGTTCATTCAACTCCTGTAAAGCTGAAACATCTAACCCAAAGCCAACCGCTTGCGCTTCAAGGTATTTTTTAAACTTCTCGTTGGGTGTATAGACATCATTCTCTTTGATGATTTCAAGATACTTCTCGGTTAATGCCTTCACAGTCTCTTCAGAAGCTTCCCAATACCCTTTTCTCACCGCTTCAAGCATGCGTTCAGAAATCTGTGCAATGGCGGCAGGTTGAACCTCTTTAAACCACTCGTCGACACCGAGCTCCAGTTTATCTTCGACATAGATTTCAAACATCTCTTGCCATTGATCTGCACGGACTGCCTCAGGTGACATCACATTCCAGCCCCAGAAATTATTGACGACATCCAGAATTTCGAGTGCACCTGAATAGCCCTCATCCATCATCTCTTTCACCCAGTTTGGATGGTAGTAACGGGTGCGTAGCTCTTTTGCGATAAATTCTGCGGCGGTTTCATTCTTGAAATTCTTGGTGTCCCGAAGGTTTGCGATATAAAGTTCGGGTGTCTTTCCATCGAGATACCGAACCGCCTGACCGATACCACCGAGATATTCAAAAGGGTGATCAACGGTCAGAATGCCGTGTAGATTAGAACTCCGCGAGAGAATTGCTGCTTTGGTTCCTTTCAGGTTTTCGGCAAAAAGATCAAAGTTTTTCAACTTAACATTTCGAGTGCCGGCTTCGGTGCCAAAAAGATGGCCCATACGAGAAAGGTAGGTTTTGACCATTGGTTCGTCATCCTCCCAAGTATCGCTGGCAAGCGTCGCATCTGGGAGGTTTGTGCCATAAACGCCACTTTCGTTAGCGAAGAACCGAACGCGAGAATATTTTGCTGCCTCCTCCTCTTTGAAACCTTTTTTAAGTAGCGCCTCTTTCAACTCATCGGCGTGTTGCTGAAGAAAGTTCTGCGGTTCGCGCAACATGGCAACTTTAACAATTGCCTTGGAAAGTCGATCCATCACACCAGGTAAATTGTCGCGATAAAGGCCTGTAGCTGATAACACCACATCAATGCGGGGCCGTTTAAGCTCGCTCATCGGAATAATCTCAACATCCACAACTTGATCTCGATCATTCCAGACAGGTCTAGCCCCCATTGTGTAGAGGACTTCAGCTTCTAAAACGCCAAAATGTTTGAGCGTTTCGGTTGACCACATTGAAAAGGCTAGCTTGTCTGGATACATGCCATGCTTTTTCTTGTAGCTTTCAATCAGGTCTGTTGCGAGCAGCTTTCCAGCTTCCCAAGCTGCTTTAGTGGGTATTTTGGTTGGGTCAAAGCCATAAATGTTTTTGCCCGTAGGAACCGCATCAGGATTTCTAATGGGGTCATTTCCCGTGCCGGTCGGGATATGCTTTGCTGCCAAACCATCAAGAAGGTGCTCTATCTCTTTTTCGGCCAAGAAATTATCGTAATGTATTTTGGCTTCGCTCAAATAGGGTTGAGCAGCTTCCGGGAAGCTATTCAGCGGTTTCTTATCGACAAGATGCGTTTTTAAATATTTAAAAGAGTTGGTTTTGTAGATCTGCTGGTATTCTTTAGCAAGAACATGAGATGGCTCAACTTGATCAGCAGCTTGTATATATTCTTTGTCAAGCATCTGAAATACGGTTAAGAGGAGGTGATCGGTTTCTGCGATGCTTCCAAAATGGTGTAAACCCATCGGTTGCGCAGTTGCAGCCAATTCAAGAAGGTAGTCATGTAGCTTTTTGGTAAAGAGATCGAAGTCTTCCCAGATTGCCTCTTCTGTCAGGTTCATGTCTTTATGAAAATCGAGCGCGACAACCTCCGCAACCATCGCTTTCTTGGTCTCTTCTTTAACGCGTCCATCATCCAGTTCACCGATTTGGTGTAGCTTTTCGTGAACTTTAACGAGATCACCATAAAGCCCAGCAGGTGCAAAAGGGGGTGTGTTATGCGAGATAACAACCGCTTGACCGCGTCGTTTAGCAATTAGTGCCTCACCGGTATTGGCAACACTGTATGGATAGACAACCGGCACACCACCAATTGTCGAGTAAGAATCATCCCACGCCCAAAGCCCGCGCTCTTTGCCTGCGAGCCACTCTTGTGTGCCATGTGTTCCCACATGGACGATGGCGTCTGTTTTATAACCATCGACAATGTAGTGATAAACAGCACGATAAGCGTGGTGTAGTGGGACTTTTTTATCGTGAGAAATATCCTTCTCACGATCACGTCGTGAGCCTCGATTTGGCTGCGGCATAATCATTACATTGCCGAGTTTCATACGAGGGATGATAAAGAACCAGCGGTCATTCTCTTTGATCGTTAGATAGTTATCTTCTGGATTTCCCCAACTCTCTTGAATCCAGTCCTGTTGCGATTTTGGAAACGTAGTCAGCCACTGTTTATAGTCATCGACAGGAATTTTCTCTGCCAAATCTTCTTTAAGCAGGTCACGTAGAGCTTGATCGTTATCAACTCGATAATAGGGCTTGATCAGTTTTTTGGCCTGTTTTATTAAAGTGTCTGGATCGGTATAAGGCACTTTGTAGCCGGCTTTTTTCATTGCCACAAAGATATCTGCAAGGCTTTCTGGGATATTTAAAAAAGAGGCACTAAAGTTCTCTTCGCCTTCAGGTGAATTCCAGAAGACAAAGGTGACTTTCTTCTCTTTGTTGGCCATTGTCCTGAGTTTTGCGTAATTCAAGGCGCGCTCAAGCATCAAATCCATTTGCTCTGGAACAGCGACATATTTCTCGTCCACCTTGCGTTTTACAGCAACGATATTGGGCGTTATACGGCCTGCAATTTCAGGGAGTGCAATAAATGTAGGGGAGAAGACAAATGACATTCCCTGATCATCATTCAGATAATCGTCGTAATCGCCCGAACGATAGAGCATCGCCTGCATAACAGGAATGCCCAATTTGACCATCCATTTTTTCTGCGCCTCAACCGATGTATACATACCGGCAAAATTGATCATTACATCGATAAAAAGTTCTTTCTCTTCGCTAGCCGCTTTGTGTTCCTGATGTCCATCGTGATGTTGATGCGTGGAGCGATATAGCAACTTGTCGTTTTTATCTCCTTCGTTGGGATCATAAAATGCAACGGGGAGCGCGCCTGCTTTTTCGATACGCCGAATCAAGTCATCAAGGTGTTCGGTCATATCATCAGCGATCCGAAGCTGGTGAAAGCCGACCCCAACGACAGGAATATTTGCTGCGGGCTTTTTCCACTTTAGGTAATCTTCAAGTGTGTTGAAAACCATTTGAGGGTAATCGGGGTGGTAAATGCCGTTATCCGGAAAAACAATCGGGGGCAGAGGGGCCTTATCTGAAACTTCAAAAATAGTTTGATTTAGATAATCGAAAAGGCGGTGGTAATTTTCCTGTCCACCATTGTCGTAATAATCAAAAGTTGTTTGAGCCTGTTTAGGTGAAAGCCCCTTTGCTAGTGGAGGCTGGTTATACCATAGCCCAGGAAATACCTTGCCGCGGTGCCGCATAATAGCGCCGCGGTATTGATTAATCATCTGAATAAACTGGCCCATATAGACATAGTCGAACATCACCATGTCGTGTTTTTGCATTTCAGCGGCAACACTCTCTTTATCCTGCCCCATGATAAACAGAGGCTTTAAGTTTATCTGGTGTTCTCTAGCAATACTCTGCAAAAGGCGTGCTTTAGCTGGCTCTGATGGTGAATTGGCAACCCAAAGAATTGAGGGCTGTTTCGCTTGCGCAAAATTACTGATGAGAAGTAGTGAGAGCGTGCAAAAAATAGTTAACAGTTTTTTCATGATGGCTAGAAATGTGTCATTAAGCAGATGGCTTTAAAGTCTTGGAGTAGATCCAATCACCGAGAATGAAGAGGACTAAAGAGGCGCCCATGAGCGGCATAAACAGGCTCATTCCAATGGTTGTGATGATGACCCACTTTGGTTCTTCGTAGGATTTTGGTCTTTTGGGGGCTCCTAATTTGTTGTTAGGTCGGCGTTGTAGCCACAAAACAACCCCTGATACAGCCATAAAGATCAGGATGAGTGTTGTGATTAAGACCAGAACTAGATTCCAGACACCAAAATATTCGCCCCGATGCAGCTTGATGCCATAAGTTACCGCTTTTGCTAGAAGAGGAACCTCTTCCCATTTGCTGGCAGCAAGAACTTGCCCTGTATATTGATCAAAGTGCATGGAGGCTCTTTGGGCTGGATCATCAGAATCTTGCAAGATGGCGAAAGTGTCGGCTTTATTGCGGGGAATTTTTATCTTTATTTCACCTTGATAACCCCTTTCACGTGCCACTGAGAGGACTTTATCAATTGATATCTTTTCTTCTTTTCCTTTAATGTAATCGGACTTAATCATTCGTGAATGAAACCCTGCTGGAGCATTCATTTTGAGATCACGCTGCACAGTGTGAAAGGCATCACCCCAGACGTCTGTCCACGGCAATCCGCTAATAATCAGAAAGATGATGAAGAATGAGAAGTAAAAGGCAGGAACAGCATGCAAATCGCGCCAAAACAGTCTTTTATTGCTGTTTAAACGTGGGATAAGCGTCCCTCTGATGCCGACTTTACCGCGTGGCCACCACATAATTAAGCCGGTCACCATGAGCGCGACAAGCCAGCAAGAGGTCAGCTCAACAAACTTTGTGCCGAACTTTCCAGTCAGCAAATTACCGTGCAAATCCTTCATGAATGCCATTAGGCGATCACCACTTTTAACCGTGCCTAAAACCTCACCCGTATACGGATTGATAAATAGAGTGGTTCGCTCTCGGTTCATAACCATTGGCACCTTTTCTGGCCCATTCCCAGCCCACTCCATACTGATTTGATCTGGTTTGTGCTTCATGGCGTGCGCCCGAAAGGTTATTTCTGCACTGCGAGTTTTGTCATCAAGGATTTTGACATTACTTGCTCTAAGCTCTGGTAGTGCCTGTTTAGCTTTATTCAATAAAGCTGAAGCGGGGAGGTGCGCTGTTTCAGGAGTTACAAACAACAAGTCGTCATAGACGTACTCTTCGTATTCATCCTCAAAAAGATAGATGCAACCGCTAATACTGATAACAATGATTAGCGGGATAAAGACAAGCCCGCAGAAAAAGTGCCAACGGATGATGAGCTGGTAAAATTTTCGACTTGCTGCTCGCTTAGCAATTTCTTCGGTTTTGTTTTTCAATGTCGCCATGAGATTTGCTTGATTTGATGAGTTGGGGGAAGTATGAACGGCAGTTTATTTTTGTTGGATTAATGGTGCATACGCATAGCCATGCCATAAGTGCTAAAGATGTAAGAGACGTAAAAAGTAAGTCCTAGCATGGTAGAGGCCATTGCGCTGGCAAAAGGGAAAGCGATTACCTTTCTATTAAATGGTGCTTCAATCAATTTCAGCCGTTTAACAAACAGAATGAATGACCAAGCTATTGAAAGGTAGGTGAACAATTTAAAAATGTGTAGCCATTGGTCTTTGCGTGTAGCTAGGGGCTCTAACTCGCTAAATGGTAGATGGAAAAGATGAATGAAGGCATTGCCAGCCATATCGAAGTAATGCAGAAAGAATGACTCAAATAGGTGAGAAAGACCGCCCACAATCATCAATGGGGCTAAGGCGTAACCGAGTAATTTGAACGTTGAATCAAAAGGTTTATCTAGGATTTTTGCAGCGATATAAAGTCCACCGACTGAAATTGAAATGGTTAAAGTGAGCGCATAGAGCATCGCCATAAGGCCGGTCAAATTTTGCTCGATTCCTAAAGTAGTTGATAGCCACATAGCTGACGTTGCCCAGATAAAATCATCTGCAACAGCACTTCGTCCCAACCCGTGATGAAAACGCATCGTGACGGTGATAACAGCCAACATTATGATATAGACCCATATATCAATATTGCGCATTTTCTTAATCGGGCCAAGTAATGACAAAGAGGGTTTGACCACCTTATATTCGATGGAGTCACAGCTTTGAGCACAATCAAAACAGAGTGTGCAATCGCTCATTGATTTTTCTTCATCAAAACGAAAGGGAGAAAGCTTGTAACTACAGGCTTTAGCACAATCAAACGTTTTGCAGCTTTTACAGTCCTCTTTATTAGAAGAGAGCCAAGTAAAGCTGACTTTGCTGAAGGCACGGATAATCGCGCCAATTGGGCAGATGAATTTACAGTAAGCCATGTCTTTAAATAGCGCAAAGGTGACGATGGCCAATAGCGTAAGCGCAAGGAAGAGTAATGCGGAGTTAAAGGGTGAATTGAAAGAGCCTGAGAAGGTATATGAAATTGTCCAATAGAAAAGAACAACGATAACAAGCCCAATCCATGGATTCTTGAGCCAGCGAGGGGGTTTGCGATTGAGCCCCCAACGGGTTAGGTATTCACCAATAAAACCATGTGGGCATATTCCACAAAAAGCGGCACCGAAGGTTGTGAGGGATAGAATAATGAAAAAAGGCCAAAACAGGTTCCACATTAATCCAGTTGTTACGGGGTTATTTTCCAACTCTGGGTAGGCAAATCCATACCAGATTGCTGCGAGGATTAGAAAGAGATTGAAGCTTCTCAGAATAAATAGGAAACCCCGGTTTTTGATGAGCGATCCAAGCAAAGGAAAGCTAAAGAGGTTAGATCCTTTTACCTGATGATCATAGAAAGCCATTGAGGTGCCTTTTGAATGGGATTTTAAATAAGAAGACCCCGAAGAGCAGCTACTCTTCGGGGTTAGTTGCCGTAACTTAGAAGTTAAGTTGATAACTTGCCATTGCGGTACGAGGGGCGCCTACACGGTAATCAACATCACCGTCGGAACCTTTCGCCTCGGCGGCGTAGTGTTCATCAAAGAGGTTATAAACATTGAATCTAAAAACGTGCTGGCCAACTTCATAACCGAGTGAGACATCTGTTATCCAATCGTACCCTTCGTACTTGTTGGTGTTGTCGTTGGATGTGTAATACTCACCTTGGCTGCGTGTGCGTACCGACCCAGACAGACCTGATGGGTGTTCATAACGGGCCGATAAACCGTAGTTGTGCCGAGCGATGAAAGGTAGTTGATTGCCGGAACGGTCTTCAATATGTGGACCACCAGAGTAGACTAGTTCGGCAAAATCTTCGTATTCGTAATCAGAGAAAGCGTAGTTAGCACCTACCCAGAAGCCATCTAATACTTGGTATTCCCCAGCAAATTCAAATCCTTTTTTCTCGGTTTTACCTGCATTTTGAAAGGAGGTTTGGCCAAACTCATAAGATTGAACAATGTCGTTTTCAACCTTGGTCTGATAAATAGCCATATCAAAATGGTAATCAGGAGTACGTGCTTTCAGCCCAATTTCGTAATTTGTTGCTTCCGAAGCTTCTAGTGCTGAGGCGTTTGTGGCGAGGTTAGTGGCTACTTCGCTATCACTTGGGATTTGCTCTGCATAACCAACATTCATATAAATACTATATGCGGGATTTAAAGCATAGCTGAGTCCGGCTCTCCAAGAATCAAGGTGATATGTCTCATCGATATCCGTAAAGTTAGGTGTGGCTAAAGTTTCGTAATACCCACCACCGTAGTCATAGTCGATGTATTCAGTTTCTTGCTTGTCGTAGTTAATCTGGTCGTGGCGATAAGAGAGGTCGGCAGTCAGGTTATCAATAGGTCTAAAGGTTTCTTGGAAGTATATGCCATACAGCATATTGTCCGTATCAGAGACTGATGCAAGATCTCCTCTCTTATCGGAAAGCGTGTAGTTAATGACATCTCTGAATTTAGGAGGTCCAAATCTGCTGACATTTGTTAATGTTGAATCGACATCTCTATAGGTATAGCGTTTGCTATCATCAGAGCTGTCATTTCGTACAGTAAAGCCTGAGATCAGTGATGCCTGACGCCCAAATAAACTATGACTCCAGTTTAGCTCTAAGTCACTCCCAAGAACCATGTTCTCATCGCTGTCATTAATCATGCCGGTCACAGGGTGATACTGCTCCCATGAGTTCATGTAAAAGCGAGGTTTAAACGTGACATCTCCAAAGTGTTTTTCATATCGAATGTTCATGAATAAAATTTTGGAGTCACGAGATGAATCTTGCCATTGATAGCTGGTGTCTCGTTGCTCGCCAGTTTTTTCGAATTCTTTAAACTCGGCTTCGGTTAATCTGGCTGGTAGGTCGAGATAAGATTCAGTGTAGGAGATCTCTGTTTCAAGAGTGGATTCGTCGTCAAATATATGGCCATATTTCAAAGAGGCCTGTTCCGAATGAAAATGATTGTTGTCTCGCCAAGTGGAGCCATTTTGTTTTTGTGTGGCAGTAAAAGAGTAGTAGTCACGTTCGCTTAATTTTCCTCCATAGCGAAGATTAAGGAGGTGTGTGTCGTGACTGCCATATCCAACTTTAAAACGGTTGTCGTAGGTATCGAAAACTGATTTTGAGAGTATCTGAATGGTGCCGCCAGCTGTTCCAGCGGCATAAATGGAGCCGGGGCCTTTGACCACTTCAATTTGTTCAATATCCTGTGTGTCGATAAAATCAAAGCGTGTGAAGCTATCGGGGTCGGTAATGGGTACGCCATCACGAAGAACCATAATTTCTCGAACTCCATACGGAGCTCTAATACCTGCCCCGCGAATATAAAGTTTTGTGCTATAGCCGCCAGAGCTAGATTCAGCATTAACGCCGGGAATGTTTTGAAGAGCCTCACTGACATTAAGCATGTTGAGTCGTTCAATCTGCTCCTTATCAACAACAGAAACATTTTGAGAAATATCTTTTGTCGGTCTTGCGTCGCGTGTTACGGTGACCGCCATCTTGTCGAGAACAACATGTTCTGCGAAAGACGATTGTGAACTTATGATGCCAGCAGCTGTCATTGAGACGACAAGTGCGGTTTTATTAAACCTCATGAAAACCCCTTCTTTCTAGTTGTTATTGATAAACTGATACGCGGAGGTCATTTCAGAGTGTTATGGTCGGTAAATCAAACACTGTTTCTTTTAATTGCTTGGGTTGAGTTATATGCCTGATTGATGTGTGTTATATGCCTCATTTATCCTTCTAAACTCGTTTTGTGTGAAATAAATCTAATGAAAAAAATAGTTCAACTACTTGGGTTAGCCAGCTTTGTTCTGGCTTCTTTTTCCGCAATTGCTACACCTGATGAGGTAAAGCTAGCGCTTGCCAAAAGAATCCCTGGTGTCGATGCGAGTGCAATCGTTAGCACACCAATTCCCGGCTTGTACCAAGTCGCATTCGGGCCACGTGTTATGTATGTTTCTGAAGATGGTCGCTATTTGATTCAAGGGAGTATGTTGGATGTTGCAACTAGGGAAAATTTGACTGAGCCAGCGCAAGCGGAAGCGGGACTTGCTGCTGTGGAGAAGGTAGGTGAAGAAAATATGGTCATCTATAAGCCGAAGAATAAAAAACATACGATGACAGTGTTTACTGATATTGATTGCGGTTATTGCCGGAAACTACACAATCAGATGGATGGCTATCTTGAAAAAGGCTATGAGGTTAGATACCTGTTTTTTCCTCGCAGTGGTTTAAACAGCCCCTCTTACGATAAGGCAGTTTCTGTTTGGTGTGCAGATGATCGAAATGATGCGCTGACAAAGGCTAAAAATAACCAGCACGTTGATGCCAAAACGTGTGATAACCCAGTCAAAGGTCATTTTGAATTGGGCATGGCGATGGGAGTAAGAGGGACACCTGCAATCGTGACGGACACAGGTAAACTGCTGCCTGGCTATATTCCACCTGGGGATATAGAGCAATATTTCGAAGCAAATTAAGCGGCTACTTGTCTAGAAGCTCTTTGAGTGCATAGAGCTTCTCTAAAGCCTCTTTTGGGGTGATACTGTCTGGAGATATCTCTTCTATCTCATTGATAATTTGACTGTTATCTTTTAATGAAAAAAGATCCATTTGATCGCTTTGGCTGTTTCTTAAGCTGCTTTCATGGGTCTGATCTTCAAGTTCTAGCAGCTTCATTTTTGCCTGCTTGATTACTTTTTTAGGAACACCAGCAAGCGCAGCAACTTGCAAGCCGTAACTTTGGTTTGCCGGCCCCTCTTTGACATTATGCAAGAAGACAATGGAGTCTCCATGTTCTATTGCATCTAGGTGAACATTGGCAATATTGCTCTGTGTTTCGTTTAGTGTGGTTAGTTCAAAGTAATGCGTGGCAAAGAGGGTGAAAGATTTAATCTCTTCTGCAAGATGGTTTGCGCAAGCCCAAGCTAACGATAAGCCATCAAAAGTGCTGGTACCTCGGCCAATTTCATCCATTAGTACAAGGCTGTTTTCAGTGGAATTATGCAAAATATTTGCGGTTTCTGACATCTCAACCATAAAGGTAGAGCGTCCACTGGTTAAATCATCAGATGCGCCAATACGGGTGAATATTCTGTCAATGGGGCCAATTTCTGCTTTGCTGGCCGGAACAAAACAGCCAGTATGTGCAAGCAGAACAGTTAAAGCTGTTTGACGCATATAGGTGGATTTTCCACCCATATTAGGACCTGTGATGATCAGCATTCTTCGTTTGGGCGTTAGTTCAACATCATTCGCCACGAAAGGTGTCTCTGATAACTGCTCGATAACTGGATGGCGACCGCTTTGTATGCGAATCCCTGTGCGCTTGCTGATTACGGGGCGAGTTAAGTTCATTGTCTCAGCACGCTCTGCAAAATTGCTGAGGAGGTCGAGTTCTGAAAGTCCCTCAGCACACTTTTGCAGGGTAGTCAGTGATTCGTTAATTGTTTCTAGTAAAGCCTCATAAAGTGCTTTCTCACAAGCGAGCGATTTTTCACGCGCACTGAGAACCTTATCCTCGAAAGATTTTAGCTCTTCGGTAAAGTAGCGCTCTGCATTTTTAAGCGTTTGCTTGCGCGTGTAGTGCGTGGGTACATTGTCTGCTTGGGAGCGAGGAAGCTCAATGTAGTAACCATGTACGCGGTTGTATTTAACCCGAAGTGTGGCGATGCCTGTTGCCTCTTTCTCACGATTCTCCATATCAATCAGAAACTGATCAGCGTTCTGGCTGAGTGCGCGAAGCTCATCAAGTTCGGTATTAAAGCCAGTAGCAATAACCCCCCCGTCACGAATTAAAACAGGAGGGTTATCTTTGATTGCTTGCTCTAAAAGAGCTGACAGCTCTGGCTGAGGTGCTATCTTTTTCAACACCTCTTTTAACGTCTTTGCTGGAGTAGAGAGAAGAATAGTCTCCAGATCAGGGAGCAATTTTAATGTGTCCCGCAAAACGGCTAAATCACGCGGGCGGGCTGAGCGGAGTGCGATCCGGGAAGAGATGCGTTCAATGTCGCCAACACCACGTAATAGCTGATGTATCGGTTGGTATTGTGCTTCACTGATGAGTAGCTCAATCACTTCATGGCGGCTTTTGAGTGTCTCTTTATTTCGAGTGGGTTGGGTAATCCAACGCCGAATCAGCCTGCTGCCCATCGCAGTGGCTGTTTTATCGAGCACACCACACAAGGAAAATTCATACCGGCCACTTGGGTGGCTATCGAGTTCAAGATTGAGACGCGTTGCGGCATCAAGGATGATGCTGTCTCCTTCATTCTCGACAGAGATTGATTGCAGATGGGGTAGAGCTGCCTGCTGAGTCTCTTTTGCATATTGCAGGAGTGAACCGGCTGCGGCCACGGCAATCGGGTGTGCTTCGCAGCCAAAGCCCTTAAGGTCTTTAGTTTTAAACTGGCGTGTTAGTAATAAAACGGAGCTTTCAAAATCAAAATGCCAAGAGGGGCGGCGGCTGATCCCATTACGTGTTTTTAGCAATGATGGCAGAGACCACTCTTCACTGACGAGTAGTTCAGCAGGGTTAAGCCGTGTGATTTCGCTGGTTAAGTGATCCAGATTAGCTGTTTGCTGGAGTGTAAAGCGGCCACTCGTAATATCTAAAGAGGCGATACCATATTGTTCATCAATTACAGCGATGGCCACTAGCAGGCTATCGCTTCGGTCATCTAATAAAGACTCTTCGGTGATGGTGCCGGGGGTGATTACACGAACAACTTTGCGCTCAACGGGACCTTTAGATTTTGCGGGGTCTCCAATTTGCTCACAAATTGCAATGGATTCTCCGGTTTTTAGCAGTTTTGCAAGATAGTTATCAGCGGCATGGTAAGGAATGCCAGCCATCGGAATCGGTTGTCCATTTGATTTTCCACGACTAGTAAGCGTGATATCAATTAGTCGAGAAGCCTTTTGAGCATCATCGAAAAAAAGCTCATAGAAATCACCCATACGATAAAAAAGCAGTGTATCCGGGTAATCTGCCTTAATGCGTAAAAATTGCTGCATCATTGGCGTATGACATGATAAGTTTTTTTCGCTCATTTAAACTCTATTATGGTTACAGCAATTAGGCAGAAGGGAAATAATAATGGATCAGGAATTATACGCATTATCCAAGCGGGTAGGGGAGGCTCTTCTAGCAAAACAGCAGAAACTGGTCACGGTAGAATCTTGTACAGGAGGTTGGATAGCGAAGTGTATTACAGATATGGCTGGAAGCTCTGAATGGTTTGATCGAGGATTTGTAACCTACACAAACGAAGCCAAGCAACAGATGCTCAATGTTACCGAAAAGTCATTAGCTGATTATGGTGCAGTCAGTGAGGAAGTTGTCAAAGAGATGGTTGCGGGCGCGTTAGAAGAAAGCAGCGCGACGATAGCTGTGTCGGTTAGTGGTGTTGCGGGACCAGATGGTGGCTCGGATGAAAAGCCAGTTGGAACGGTTTGGCTTGCCTGGAAAAGAAAAGATGCCACGGCAGTTGCTGGCCAGTTTGAGTTTGAAGGTGATCGGGAAGAGGTCAGGAGGCAGGCTGTTATTGTGGCACTGCTTGGGCTACTGAAGCACTAAGCGCAGCTCGTCAGTAGCTGATCTAGTCTACAGATACTGCTCTGATATTGGCACTAAACCGTGCGAGCAATTTTCAAAAAAGAGGTAGGAACCGCGACCGGTTTTTTTTCTGAATAATCAAAAAACACCAGTCCTGTTTTGGCAATTGCGACAACTGTTCCCGTTTCTTTGCATAAAATCCGGTAAAACATATCGCAACCCTTTTTTGAGAATTCATTGAGTGCAATTTCAATGATTAACAGCTGTCCAAAATGGGCCTCTGCTCGGTAATTAATGGCAAGGTCGGCCATAATAATGCCGGCACCTTCTATATCGAGTTCGCTCATGCCGTTGGCGGCAAAGAATTGGGCACGGGCTTCGTGCATAAGCGAAATAATACTATCGTGAGCAAGATGGTTACCATAATTGAGGTCGGTAACTCGAACGGATAGTTCATGAGTAAAGAGTGTTTTTTCGGGATAGATTATTTTTATGCGTGCCATTTTTGTTTTCTTCATTTCTGGTTTTACAAACTTGATGTTTTAAAGTTTGCTTTAGCGTTGTTGCCAACTATTTTCAAAAATTAATTCACTGAGATCAATTCTCGAAGCCCAATTTTCAGCTTCCAGCATCGGTTTATCATAAAATGTATCAACATGGCCAATGCAGAGAATGGCGACTGGTTTGCTGCTATCTGGCATTTTTAAAAGTGCGGCTAGTTTTTCAGGTGAGAATAGGGAGACCCAGCCGAGCCCTAGTCCTTCTGCGCGCGAAGCGAGCCACATATTTTGAATGGCACAGGCAACTGAAGCGAGATCCATTTCAGGAAGTGTTCTGCGGCCAAAAATATGTTTTTCTCGATGATCGGATAGTGCGACAACCAGTAACTCTCCACACTCATTGATCCCCTCAACCTTAAGCTTCATGAACTCATCTTGCCGCTCCTCAAGCGCTTTAGCTGTTTCGATTCTTTCTTCCTCGACCAGATTGTGAATTTTTTTGCGAAGTGGTTTGCTGGTGATGCGGATAAAACGCCAAGGTTGCATAAATCCAACACTCGGTCCCATATGCGCTGCTTGAAGTAGTCGACTGAGTGTTGAAGGGTCAACAGGGTCCGGAAGAAAGTGGCGCATATCCCTGCGCGATGCCATGATGCGGTAAAGTGTTTCGATCTCTTCAGGGTTAAAGTCACTCATGGCTCTTCATTATTCTAATATTTGTTAGAAAGTATAACGGCTAGTAGTTTTTATTTCATGAAATGTTGATAGCATTCTAACGTTAATTTTATGAAATAATCTCAAATGATTGAATTGATCCTTGGTGGTGCCGGATAGGGTAAAAAGAGACTATACAGAGCAATGTGCTGCAGAATTTAAGGGTGCATTTTTCACCTGGCAACGGCCTTTCTTCCCGAATTCGGCGACTCGGAATTCAGATATTCAGACAGGGCAAGAAACTGGATCAGATTGTCCGCAGTCTTATACTTAGAACACGTTCAGGCAACTTTGTTTTATTAGCCGTAGCAAAAAAGGGTGGCCGCGCAGATAGGCACACGTTAGGCAAATACCTTAATGTTTGAGAAAGGATTAGCTCGCAGGGAACCTGTTTATCCGTTTTGGGTCTTACTGGAACAAGGGGAGGTTCTCAAAAATGAAAAAGAGTCTTGCTGATCAAATTCTGGTTACAGCGTTGGCGTTAGCTGAGGACAGTTCATGGGAAGAGATGCACCTTTATGATATTGCCGGACAGCTAGAAATCAGTCTCGATGAAATACGGAAGGTTTATCCGCAAAAAGATGCACTTGCCGAGGCGTGGTTTGATTGTGCCGATCGTGCAGTGTTGAACATCGAGCCGTCGGCAGATTTTCTGAAATTGAGTCAGACGGAACGCGTACAGCAAGTCATCATGACCTGGCTGGAAGCGCTTGCAATGCATCGAGATATTACTCGGGAAATGCTGAGTTATAAATTCGAGTGCGGCCATATCCATCTGCAGACTCTGGGAATTATGCGAATTAGCCGTACGGTGCAATGGTTTAGGGAGGCTGCACGGACTGATACAACAGGTCTCAGGCGAATCATAGAGGAAATCGCTATGACCTCTATTTATCTGGCTACCTTTGCCAGTTGGCTTCGTGACGATTCTAGCAACAGCAAAAAAACGCGTGATTTTTTGAGCAAGGCACTGTCAGGAGTCGAGCACTGTCCAAGCACAAGACTTTTTTCTCAGAGCGAGTAAAACGCAGTAACTCGGTCCAATCAGAATGGATACATTCACCCACGGCTTGATCGGCGCTTTAGTCGCAAGAACCAATATAGAAATCAATAGCAGAAGATCTTGTCTGCTGATAATCGTTTTCGCTGCCGCGATCCCAGATATTGATTATTTACTCTTCTGGCTCGACCCTTATCAATTTATCGCTGTATGGCATCGAAATGTCACGCACTCTCTGGTTATGGTGCCGTTCTGGGGGATGTTGATGAGTCTTGTGCTAACGCGGATGTTGCACAACCGAATTCCATTTAAGCTGCTTTTGGGTTGCTGCTGTCTGGGCCTTACATTGCATATTGTGGCTGATCTGGTCACGCTTTACGGTGTGCAGCTGTTTGCGCCCTTCAGTAATCACCGCTATGCATTAAATACTCTCTTCGATATCGATTTGTGGGTCGGTTTCATCACTGCCACTGGGGCCTTGTTCGCCTATTATAATCGCCGTTACGCCATTGTTGGTTTATTGGCAGTTTCAGCCTATTTTCTTGTGGCCCTATCCTTTCAATTGAGAGCGCAAAATATTCTTGAGTCCAGAATCAGTAGCGCACCGGAGCAAGTAAGCAACAGTTACGCTATTCCACAACCGTTAGTGCCTTTTCATTGGAGACTGATCATTGATTATCGCGATCATTATGAGATTGCCAATTTAAGTCTGTTTGCTGAAGTGAGCAAATATTTCAGCAGCCTGTTCGGCCCATCTCGAGATGAAAAGCTTATTGTGGCATCGAAACCGGCGAAAAAGTTGGTCTATCGTTATCAATTGAACTTACCTGAGCTTGCCGATTTTCAAAGTGCACATAACCTGAAATGGAAGAAATTTCCGAGGTTCGGTGGCGATGAAGTAGATATAAATCTCGTCAGGAAGGTGTGGGGGCACGATTCGCTCTCATTATTTAGGCGTTTTGCCATCATACCGGCCTTATACCGGATCGATCACGACTTGGATTCAGCGTGCATCTGGTTTACCGATTTGCGCTATGTTTTTCCGCTTGCACCACCGCCCTTTAGATACGGAATGTGCAGAGAATCAGCTGAAAGCAGGTGGGAATTATTCCGCATAAAGCGACAGTCGGAAAATGACAGACAATTATTGGTGCTATCCGCTGGCGGGTGATTTTTGGGGTTGTACGCTGAGAAGCCGGGTTTATCCAGAGCAGTATTCATCGAGCAACTGTTGTAATGCCGGAGGTTCCTGCTCTTTCAGTTGCTCCAGATCACTTTTAAGCTTCTTTTGAGCGTTATTCTATGGTGATTATTGAGATCGACGATATCTGCTGACAGCGTCTTAAATTCGAACATAGCGCTACTTTTCTTGCCCTCAGTCAATTCTAGGGCCACTCCTGACAGGATCTCGAGTTGCTCGCCGTAACTGGCAATATGGTCAACGATATCGGCCTCGATTCGGCGGTTATCTGCGATTACTCTGTTATATTTGCGGTTGGTTGAGTCGTTTTCCTCTCTCTTTTCTTTTTATGATTATTTCGTTTCTTACTGATCATTTTGCAGAGCAGAATTTGAGTAGTTTATAAGTTTTGCTCGGCAAAAATTGATAGTATCTACCGCTGTTATTTACTAGGTAGATGATTTCAGATGATTGAATTGGTTCTTGGTGGTGCCCGCTCGGGGAAAAGCCGCTATGCAGAGAATTATGCAACTGAATTTAATGGCGAAGTTCTTTATCTGGCGACGGCCTTCCCGGGGGATGAAGAAATGGCAGCGCGGATTAAACGGCATGTAGGGGGCCGTCCAGTTCATTGGAAGACGATTGAAGAGCCGGTAAGGTTAGCTTCCACACTTTTGGAAAACGATGGTGCAGGGAAACTGTTTTTGGTTGACTGCCTGACTTTGTGGTTGAGCAACATCCTATTTTCTGATGCTGAAATAGCAAACGAGCAGCGTTTTGAGCATGAAAAGACGGAGCTATTTGCCGTTTTACCATCACTGAAAGCAGATATATTGATGGTTTCTAATGAAGTGGGTCAGGGAATTGTTCCGCTTAATGCAATGTCGCGCCGTTTTGTTGATGAGGCTGGCTGGTTACATCAGAAATTGGCAAAGATGAGTGATCGTGTGACATTCGTGACGGCAGGATTGCCGCAAAAACTAAAGGGCTAAAAGGATGAATTGGATTAAAGAGCCGGTTCAACCCATATCGTTGGAATTTCGCCAAGCAGCGGTTGATCGGCAGGGGCAGCTAACAAAACCACCCGGCTCTCTGGGGCAACTTGAAGAGATTGCGATACGTCTTGCATCGATGCAGCACTGCATTAAACCGGCGATAGACGAGGTCCAGATTACTATCTTTGCAGCAGATCATGGCGTGGTTGAAGAGGGTGTTTCAGCTTTTCCGCAGGAAGTGACTCAGATGATGTTGGCAAATTTTGTTGCCGGCGGCGCAGCGATTAGTGTCTTGGCAAAGCAGCAGTCAGCTTTGCTTGAGATTGTTGATGTTGGTGTTAAGGGAGAGCCAATCGCTTTAGCAAATGTTGTGCAGGCACCGGTTGCAAAGGGAACCCAAAACTTTGCTAAGCATGCTGCAATGACTGAACAGCAGTGTGCTTTAGCGCTTGCGGCAGGGCGTGATTCAGTTGATCGCGCTATTGTTGCAGGCGCGACGCTTTTTGTTGGTGGTGAAATGGGTATTGGCAATACAACGAGTGCTAGTGCGATAGCTTGTGCACTCTTAGGTGGGAAACCTGAATTGCTCGTTGGAGCAGGGACAGGCGTTAATCAAACTGGGCGTTTGAAAAAGCAACAGGTAATCGAGAGTGCGCTTGAGCTGCATAAGAGCAAGCTTTCATCGCCACTTTCTATCTTGCAACATCTAGGGGGATTTGAAATTGCTGCGCTAGTTGGGGCATACCTTCGTTGTGGGCAAAAAGGGCTGCCAGCCGTTGTCGATGGCTTTATTGCAACCGCAGCGGCGCTTGTGGCGGCAAGAATGGCACCTGAGCTTAAAGCGTGGCTTTTCTATGGTCATCAATCACAAGAGCCTGGCCATAAGTTGCTCTTATCTGAATTGGGCGAAAAGCCTCTTCTTGATTTGAACATGCGCTTGGGTGAGGGGAGTGGTGCAGCATTAGCTATTTCACTCTTGAGGACAGCGTGCCTACTCCACAATGAGATGGCCACTTTTGATGAGGCGGGGATACCGGCATGACAATTACAATTGATCTTTTACGGCATGGTGAAGTGGCCGGAGGGATGCGGTTGCGGGGACATAAAGATGATCCTTTGAGCGATGATGGTTGGCAGCAGATGCGTTCGGTTGTTAATGACAAGCCGCTTCCTTGGGATGAAATCATCAGTTCCCCTCTACAGCGTTGCGCCCATTTTGCAGGTGAGCTAAAAGGTACTACAGGGCTTGAGATGCAGATCATGGAGGGTTTTAAGGAGATCAGTTTTGGTGAGTGGGAAGGTGAACTAATTAGTGATTTGTATGAAAAACACCACCAACAGATCAGTAGCTTTTGGAACAATCCTGGGCTAAAACCGGCTCCGGGCGGAGAGCCTTATGAACTGTTCGAACAGAGAGTCCATCAAGCCTGGTCAGAACTTCTTGATTCCGCTGAAGAGCGGCATCTTTTACTTGTTGCGCATGGTGGAACGATTCGGACATTATTGCGACAGGTGATTCACTTTCCACTGGAACATTTTTTTAGGATTGAAGTGCCTTATGCCTCATTAAGTCGGATCACAATTGATGATGGCACGCCTCGGCTAACATTTCTGAATGGTTCTTTGTAATCGTGAACACCTTTCTTTTTGCGATACAGTTTTTAACGCGGTTTCCGGTTAGTGTAAAAGCAGATTTAACAGCAGAAACGCTGGGTCATTCGGTACTTTTCTACCCTTTCGTAGGTGCAATCATAGGCGCTTTTTTATGGCTGCTAGCAAGTAAAGCTACGACTGTTGATCCAATGGTGCTAGCAGCATTAGTGCTAACACTTTGGGTTGGGATAACAGGTGGTTTGCACCTTGATGGACTGGCAGATTGCACGGATGGCTGGATTGGAGGGCAGGGTGATATTGATAAAACCCTGACTATCATGAAAGACCCAAATGCTGGCCCAATGGCAGTTATTACTCTGGTTTTGCTGTTGCTCCTTAAATTTTCGGCAATCTATGCGTTGATAAAATCTGGGTTTTTAATCATTTTGTTATTAGCGCCTATTATGGGGCGGGCTATCGTCCCTGCACTCATGATATCGGCCCCCTATATTCGGAAAGGAGGATTGGGGCAAAGCATGGTTGATAACCTTCCAAAGAACATGGCGCTGACTGTTATTGGGTTCGTTTTATTAGTCAGTGTGGTTGCCGGAGGGTTTTTCCTGACTATCTGGATTGTCCTTTTTGGCCTACTGCTCAGAAAGTTATTTCTATCTGTTTTTGGCGATTTTACTGGTGATCTTTACGGAGCAGCAATTGAATTGACGGAGCTATCTGTTTTGTTGGGGGCGGTGTGTCTGGCTTTTTGATTGTGTTAGTAGCGGTATTAGCAGACTGTCTATTTAAAGAACCGAGTCGATTTCACCCACTTATTGGTTTTGGCCATTTGGCAAACAGCGTTGAGTCGAGGTTTAATAAAAACTGGGAGGCAGTCACTACAAAGTCATTCGGTTTTTTTGCACTTTTAATTCTATTGCTTCCTGCTGTTTTTTTTGTTCAGTGGCTTGTTCTTGTGCTGGGTGAATGGATAGCGGCTCCTCTGCTTTATTTGGCATTGGGTCAGGCTAGTCTTGCCGAACATGCCGACTCGGTTTCTAATGCATTAAAAAATAATGAGTTGATTGAGGCGCGTAAACGTGTTGGCTGGATTGTGAGTAGAGAGTGTGATGAATTAAGTGGGAATGAGGTGGCGCGGGCGGCAACTGAATCGATTTTAGAGAATGGCTGCGATGCGATTTTTGGTGCGATATTTTGGTTTTTGATTGCAGGTGCACCGGGAGTCATTCTTTACCGACTGGCTAATACGCTCGATGCAATGTGGGGCTATAGAAACGCACGTTATAGTCAATTTGGTTGGGCTACAGCAAAACTGGATGATCTATTAAATTGGGTTCCCGCACGATTGACGGCGCTGAGCTACGCATTTATTGGTAAAACTGAAACGGCATTACGTTGTTGGAAAGAGCAGGCAAACCTGTGTGAAAGTCCAAATGGTGGGCCAGTTATGGCGGCAGGAGCTGGAGCACTAGGCGTAATATTGGGTGGTAATGGGCGTTACCACGGTAAGCTTAAAATAAAACCACTACTAGGAGAGGGCGGCAATGCTTCTGCTGATTCGATAAGTGCAGCGGTCAGCCTAGTTAGAAAAACACTGCTGCTTTGGATTGTGGTGATTTTTATTTTTTCAAACAGCCATGCTTGAGCATGGAGGCCGCTTAAGAGCGGTAGCGAATAAATACTCCATTCCACTATCGCAATGGATTGATTTATCAACAGGAATTAACCCAAATGGCTGGCCTGTGCCGGTATTAAAAAGTGAGATTTGGAATCGTCTTCCAGAAGATGGTGATGGGCTACATGTGGCTGCAGCTAGTTACTATGGAACCCAGAAAATAGTTGAGACTGCAGGTTCTCAGGCGGCCATCCAACTACTTCCAAAGCTTCGCAAATCCTGCCAAGTGGCGATTGTTTCGCCCTGTTATGCAGAACATGAATTGGCATGGAAAAATGCAGGACATGAAGTTTTAAGATTTAAATCTGATGAGGTTGAACAGCACCTTGATCAGCTTGATGTGGTTGTCGTCGTAAACCCTAACAATCCAACGGGAGAGCTTTTAGCGGCTGGGCAATTAGCCTGTTGGCATGAACAGTTAGCAAAAAGAGGCGGCTGGCTAGTTATTGATGAGGCATTTATGGATGCTACAGAATCAGAATCAATGATTAAAAAAGATATGCCAGAAGGACTCATTATTCTTAGATCGTTGGGTAAGTTTTTTGGGTTAGCAGGTGTGCGAGTTGGTTTTTTAATTGCAGAAAATCCGTTTCTAAACAACATGAAAGAACAACTGGGACCTTGGGCGGTAAGCGGTCCAAGTCGTGAAGTGGCTCGCCAAGCTCTATTGGATTGCGATTGGCAGATAAAAACAGGCCCACGATTACAGAATGATTCAAAGCGGCTAGAAAAATTATTATCTTATAACAAGCTATCACCTTCTGGAGGAACAGCACTTTTTCAGCAAGTCATATCTGAACGGGCAGCCGCAATTTCCGAAATATTGGCAAATGAAGGCGTTTTTGTGCGTCTTTTTCAAGATCAGGCAAGAATTCGTTTTGGGCTACCCAAAGATGAAAGAGGTTGGCGGCGGTTAGAAAAGGCATTAAGTCTGATTTAATGGTTGTGCCGTATAATTATCTGCTTCAAAAACAAGGAGGAAGAAAAGATGAGGTTTCTTTTGTTTTCTTTTATGATGGGATCCTTTGACCTGCTCTAATAAGAGTTTCAGAGAATTTTGCCTTTCGATAAATATTTATCCCTCTTACATTAATCCAATGAAAATCCGCTTTGCGTTAGTCTTGTTATTTGCTTTTGCCTCTTTCTTCAACACAACGTTTCTGAGTGCACACGAAATTAAGCCAATTGTCTCAACACTGGATTTGAGCCAAAAAGGGCAATTTAATCTGCTAATTGAATTAAATGCTGAAGCACTTGCATCAGGTTTGAGGCCATCGCATAAAACAACGCAAGATCAGCCAGAGGAAAAGAGCTACAAAGCATTACGAAAGCTTGGTGCGGAAGCGTTGAAGATTGAAATCAGCGATGAACTAGAGCGCTTATTGGCTGGGATCAGCCTTCGCTTTGACGGAGAACCTGCTCTACTTTCCCCGGAAAGAGTTGAAATATCTGAGGCCACTGATTTGACTGTGCCACGAATCACGAAACTGTTTTTTACTGGTGATGTGCCAGAAATGGCTGCAAATTTTAGTTGGAAGATGGCTGCAGAATTTGGCAGCAATGTTGTAAAGGTAAAGCGCGCAAAAGGAGAGCCAGGTGTTTTTTGGCTGAGAGCGGGTGCCTCACTTCCACCTATGGCTATTATTGCAAATAGCTCAGCACACTCTCTGCAGGAGACTGTTGTTCAATATATTGAGCAGGGCTATATTCATATCTTGCCGATGGGGCTAGACCATATTTTATTTGTTTTGGGACTTTTTCTTTTGAGCCCAAAGATGAAACCACTGCTCATTCAGGTAACACTTTTTACATTGGCTCATTCCATAACGCTTGGCTTAGCTGCCGCTGGAATCGTCTCGTTATCAGCCAGTGTTGTTGAACCACTGATTGCACTTTCAATTACTTTTGTTGCGATTGAGAATGTGATGTCGAAGAATTTAGGGCGTTTTCGTATGCTGGTGGTGATGCTATTTGGCCTATTGCATGGATTAGGCTTTGCGACGGTTTTAGGCGAGGTTGGTTTACCTGAATCACAATTTTTATCAGCCCTTTTTTCTTTTAATATCGGTGTTGAATTCGGGCAGTTAACGGTTATTTTAGCTGCTTATCTACTTCTTGGTGTTTGGAAAGGCGGGGAAAACAGGCTGTTTTACGTTGTTCAGAAGCCTGCTTCCTTGCTTATCGCTCTAGTCGGTTTGTATTGGTTTATAGAGCGAATTGGTCTACTTGAAGGTACTCTTATCGCATGAAAATAGGTACTGAATTTCGTGTTGTCTGCGTTCTCCTTATCTCTTTAGTCCTTGCTGGTTGTGTTCTCGAGCAATTTTGGCAGGAAGAAGAGAAGGCCATAACATTCGCTGGAGAGCCAGTCAGTTTTGATTCTTTAGGCGCATTGAAGAGTTTTGATGTTTTTGTCGATAAAGAGAACAAAATACACCTTGCTGCAGATACAGGTGAGCGCCGCTTTTATCTTTTTTCAGAAGATGGGGGAGTTCATTGGGCAGAGCCACTGCTTGTTTCAAACGTTTCATCGAATTCAAAGCAGGGAAATGATGTTCAAGTTGCAGCTAGCGAAAACAAAATTCTGATTGTCTGGAAAGGGGTGAGTGAACTTCCCGGCTGGGGTGCTGCACAATTAGCCGTTTCAGATAACCAAGGCATGAGTTGGAAGCAGCTCGAAAGCCCTGCAAAAGGAGATGTGGCGGAAAACCAAGGTTACTTTAGTTTGGCTGCAAATAGGGAAGGGTTTCACCTTTTATGGCTCGATGACAGAGAGGAAGAGGGCAATACACAAGGGTTGCGCGTTGCCAGCTCTCTGAATGGCGCTGAATGGAATACGGAACAGACAATAGAAACGGGTCTTTGTACCTGCTGTTGGGTTTCTACGGTGCTGTCAGGGCCTAAACTTCATGTGCTTTATCGGGGTGAAGGGCCACGCGATATGAAGTTCGTAACAGGTAGTGTTGGAAAGAATAGTTGGCAGCCCAGCGTTAGGGTTGGGGCATTTGATTGGGATTTTGTCGGTTGTCCTCACCAAGGGGGCGCGTTAGCAGAGTCATCAGACGGCGCACTACATAGTGTTGTCTGGACGGGAAAGGAGGAGATGGCAGGCTTACATTATCTGGTATCTAAAGATGGAGGGGTTCACTGGCAGAACAGGCAAGCTATTTCCGGTGGGGAGGGGCAGCATGTTGATATGGCAGCTAATTCAGAGACCATTCTGATCGCCTGGGATAGTCTCTCAGAGGATGGAAATATTATTCAATTACTGGCCAAAAGTGAGAACGATCATGCTATGAAATTGTCTATGAAGAGCGAGGGGTTTGCCCGTCCAAGGGTTGTGGCATCTGGTGATAATTTCAGGCTTTTTTGGACAGACTTGGATAAAATGGGTAAAAAACGATTGAAGACAATCAAAATTAAACAGATTAACCGGAAGGTGAAACAATGAAGAGAGTAGCCAATATTATCCTTGGCCTGTTGTTGACAGGTTTGGCATTGCCAGCATTTTCGCATGCAATTATGACGTCAAGTGAACCAGAAAAAGAGGCTGTGCTTGCATCGGGTCCTGAAAAGGTTCAAGTCTGCTTTAACGAAATAGTGGGTGAGAAATTTCACACGTTGGCAGTGATAACGGCCAAAGGAAGAAGAGTTGATAATAAAGATATGAGAGAGGGTGAGATTGATGAGAAGTCTTGCTTTGTCGCCACTGTTAATCCACTCGCAGAAGGCAAGCATTATGTGCGCTACCGGACTGAATCTGCTGATGGGCATGTTGTTACGGGTAAATATACGTTTTATGTAGGGGAAAAAATATGACCCAAAAGGGGCTATTAAAACTAACAACAGCCGCTGTTGTTTCGTCGCTAATTGGTCTGTCGGGCTGCACTTCATCCGATTCTGAGGCAGGCATTGCGCCGCAAACAAGCGGAAATGGCATGGAGTGTCTTTATACCAGTGACTTTTATATGGTTCACTTTACAGCTTACCAGAATCCAAAAGTTAAAAAGCCTGGTGTCAACTATTTTCGACCACTTTGTCAGAAACTGCCTGATGTTGGTTCAACATTTGTCACCATTGATCTAATGGATAAAGATGTTAGGGAAATGCCGGTGGCAATGCGCTTTGTTGAACTAGACACCGAAAAGTCTGAAGGCAAAAACCTAGTGGTTAAAAATGTGATATCAGAGGGGCCACAACAAACGTCAAAATTTGGTGTGTTTGAAACAGAGGTTAACTTTGAGGAACCGGGCCACTACGCGCTTTATGTACTCATCGGAGAAGAGGTTTTTTCCGATGATGATATTGTGAAAATCCCGTTTGAAGTTGGTGCAGAATTAGACGGATGAAGATGTCGCGTTTTTGGGTTGTGAGCGCTCTTTTCCTTCTAGGAGCCTGTTCTAATGGGGAGGGAAATCTAACTACAGGGCAGCCCGCTAAAGAGCCACTATTGAACAGCCAGATGCAGTCACTAGAAAAGGCAAAAGGGGTTGAGAAGTTACTTCAGGATGGTGCGAATAGGCAGAAGTTGGTTATTGATAAAGAAAGCAGGTAGCTCTGTGCTAGATAGACCAAAAAAGCCACTGAATTTCAGTGGCTTTTTTGATTACAAGTTAAGTTAGAACTGATCTTGATTAGGCACCGACCTTTTTCTTTGTTTTACTCTTTTTTACCGCTTTTTTGGCAGCTTCCTGCGCGAATGCTGCCAGCTTCTTTTGGCCTTTAGTTGTACTTCTCTTTATCTTGTCTTTTTGCGCGGCGACTTTAGATTCTATTTTTTCTGATTTCTTTGCAGCCTTCTTGGCTTTTTTAGCCGCTGCTGACGCTTTTTCAGCCGCTTTTTCGGCGGCCTCTACAGCTTTTTGAGCTGCTTTCAGTATTTTATTTAATTTGTCTTCAGCTTTTGACATGCTTAACTCTCCGCTTTTTTGTTTTTGTAAATTTCATCAACGCGCCCAACAATTTTAGTGTCAGGTTTGTGGGCGATTGTTTTGTCTTTGTTTGGATAATTCAGGTTATAAAGAAAATGGCGCATGCAATTTATCCGTGCGCGTTTTTTGTCATCTGATTTAACGATTATCCATGATGCATCGGCTGTATCAGTGTAGAACAGCATCGCTTTTCGGGCTTCTGTGTAATCATCCCATTTACTCAGAGAGAGCAGATCAATCTCGCTCAGTTTCCAATGTTTTAAGGGATCATGCTTGCGTGAATGGAAACGGCGCAGTTGTTCTTGGCGAGTAACGGAGAACCAGTATTTAGAAAAAATGGTGCCTTCATTAACAAGCATGCGCTCTATCAAAGGCGCCTGACGCATGAACTCTAGGTATTCATCATCATTGCAGAAGCCCATAACACGTTCGACACCGGCTCGGTTGTACCAAGAACGATCAAAGAGGACGATTTCACCTCTAGTCGGTAGTTGGCGGACATAGCGTTGGAAATACCATTCACCTTGTTCACGTTCAGATGGTTTCTCTAGCGCAACTACATGCGCAGCACGTGGGTTAAGATGCTCCATAAAGCGTTTGATGGTTCCTCCTTTACCTGCCGCATCACGTCCTTCAAAAAAAAGTACAATTTTCTTTTGATGTTCTTTTACCCAGCTTTGGACTTTAAGTAGCTCTGTCTGTAGAAGATGTTTCTCGTGCTCATACTCTTCAATCCCCATTTTTTTTGCGTAAGGGTGCTCACCGATGGCATGCGTTATTTCAAGCAACTCATTGCCTGACATCGCCATAGGCTGGTTCATCACAAACTTTGGGTCACGAAGCTCAACAAGCTTTTTCATCGCCTGTTTTTTGCTCATTCCTTTGGGTTCTACCTTATTTGCTTTTTTTTCTTTCTTTTTGGACATTCCTAAACAACTCCTTATTTAAAGATATAGCCTCAGTCTAGATCATAAGGAAAAACTTTGGTTGCGCTGTGTCAATAAGTTGGAAGTTAATTGATTTATTAGGTGATTTTTAGTGTGCGGCAAGAACCTTTTTTGAAGAAAAACTGCTTTTCGAATAGGGTTTAGAGTGCTACTGATTCAAGCTAGTATGACTATATTCTGCTTTGATGAGTGGCTAAAACTAAAAAGAGGTGATTATGAAATTGGCAAATAGAATAGTGACCAACCTATCAATGGCGCTTTTCTTCTTCTTTTTTGCTCAACCAGCTATTGCACTTCCTGAAGGCTTTTCTCTGAAGCTTTACGCAGTTGGTCTGCCCGATGCACGTTCACTTGCACTTGGTGATCATGGGGAGGTCTATGTGGGCACAAGGACAGAAGGGAAAATCTATGCGGTTGTTGATGCAGATAAGGATGGTCAGGCCGATAAAATCTATACATTGGCAGAGGGGCTTTCATTGCCGAATGGCGTGGCTTTTCATGATGGCGATCTTTATGCGGCAGAAGTCTCCAGAATTCTTCGCTTTAAGGGGGTAGGCAGTCGGTTGGATCATCCTCCAGAAGCTGAAATCATTCGCGACCGACTCCCCAGAAATGCACATCATGGTTGGCGCTACTTGCGAGTTGGAACGGATAATCGCCTTTATATCTCTATCGGTGTTCCGTGTAATGTTTGCAAACGTGATAACTCGCTATTTGGTACGTTAATCCGTTTGGAGCTAGATGGCTCAAATTTAGAAATTCTGGCAAAAGGGATTAGAAATAGTGTTGGTTTTGATTGGCACCCAGAGACTGGAAGTTTATGGTTTACAGACAATGGCCGTGATCATCTAGGTGATGATCAGCCAGCCGATGAGTTAAATGTTTTGACCGAAAAAGGGCAGCATTTTGGTTTTCCTTGGTGCCACGGCAAGGCGTTAACTGATCCAGGAATGGGAACACCACTAAAACCATGTGAGCGATTTGAGCCGCCAGCTTGGGAGTTTATGGCGCATTCTGCCGCGCTCGGCATTCACTTTTATACCGGTGAGATGTTCCCTAGCCAATACAAGGAGCAACTGTTTGTTGCTTTGCATGGTTCATGGAATCGCAGCAGCCCTTCTGGATACAAAATTGTAACGCTAGAATTCAAAGATGGATTACCGAATAAAGAGGCGGTTTTCCATGAAGAGGTGACAAGGTTTCAGGGAAAAAAACCGGTTAGGCCTGTTGATTTCTTGCAGCTGCCGGATGGCTCTCTTTTGTTCTCAGATGATAGGCGTGGCGTGATTTACCGAATTAGTTGGCAATGAGCGCGACTCTTGCTGTTTTTCGGGAGGATGCGATGATGGCTGAACTCGTGCGTGGCTGTATGTGCACTAAGCCAAAACGGCTCGCGCTCGAGTATGAGTGTCTAGCAGCAAGAATCTTCGACTAAAATATTTTATTTAGTAGCAGGAGGAGTCAAATATTAGAGAGACTTTTGCTACTACCCAGCAGAAAAAACGCGGTTACGACCACTGTTTTTAGCTTGATACAGTGCTTCGTCTGCACGTTGAAGTAGCTCCTCTCCATTTTCACTCTCGCCCAATATGGCTGTGCCAAGGCTGATGGTTAGCGATAATGTTGAACCTTCTACAGCAATAACAAGATTGGCAATATTTTGGCGAATGCGCTCAGCAAGCAGAGATGCCCCAGGCTCTGAGGTATTGTTGAGTAGAACAACAAATTCTTCGCCACCATACCTGAAGGCAACATCGCTATCACGGATTGTCTCTTTGATGGTTTTTGCGACAGTTTTAAGCGCCTCATCACCGGCTATATGGCCATAGGTATCGTTGATCTTTTTGAAGTGATCGATATCAAGCATTAGTAAAGAAAAAGGGGCGTTATAACGTTTTGCTAAATCCCATTCGTGTTGAAGGCTTTGGCTAAATGAGGTGCGGTTATTCAAACCGGTTAGTTGGTCTGTGTGTGCTGAGAGTAATGCTTTTTTATACATCAAAGCATTTCGTAAGGGGTAGATTAAGCAGCAAATAAGTGCCTCTATTTGTTCAACCTCTGCGGGTTCAAAACGTTTGCGGCGCATGACCTTTAATGAGCCAAGCTCCTCTGTTTCAATAGTTAGGTTGTAAGAGCAGCTGTGCAGTGCTGTTTGGCCTGTTTTAACTTCTGTATTTACAGAGTCATTGCTGTATTCAAGACCGGCTTGCTTGATAAAAGGTTTTATCTGTTCAGAAAATAGAGTGATCAGTCTGCTTGTTGATAGCGTTGTTTGTAACGCATTGGTTACTTTTAGACGTTTAGCATCAAACTTTTTTTCAGTATTGCTTGCTGCCATTAATTGTGTGACAGCGAGATTTCCTTGTTTATATTCCATGATAAAACCTTTATGAGCTTGATTGTTTGTTAATTGGTAATAAGCCAATAGCATGCCAAACAAACTAATGCGAATAATAACAATTGGTTACAAGCCATTGCTTGTGTGCGCGTCATTTTTATGGCGTGCAGACCGGTTCTTATTTGCCGCAGGAGAAATTTTTATAATTGAAAGGTTTTATGTTGAAGCGAGGTCTTCTCAATACCAATATGCAGTGGGGCATGTGACAATGATGTTGAAGTAAAACTGGGCCAATGAAAAAATAATGCACGCAACACTTCCTCTGCTAGAGAAAATAACTTTTCCTCCAGTTGTTCGTAAGCAAGTAGAGATTTTGCAAGTTAACTTAGGTTATCAATGCAATCTTTCTTGTTTGCACTGCCATGTTAATGCGGGGCCTACTCGAAAGGAGATGATGGAAAAACCCGTTATTGATGCGCTGTTGCATTATCTTGAGGTTTCTAAGGTTAAGTTGCTAGATTTGACTGGCGGAGCCCCAGAGTTGAATAAACATTTTCACTATCTTGTAGAATCGGCTCGCGGGATGGGAGTTGAGGTGATTGACCGTTGTAACTTAACAATCCTTGATGAACCAGGGCAGGAAGGGTTGGCTGACTTTCTTGCAGAGCAGAAAGTCACCGTGGTGGCCTCTCTGCCTTGTTATATGGAAGATAACGTTGATGAGCAGCGAGGTTCAGGTGTTTTTAATGCAAGCATAAAGGGCTTAAAGCATCTGAATGCGCTGGGGTATGGGGTGAAAGGGAGCGATCTAAAACTTGATTTGGTTTTTAATCCGCAAGGGGCGACATTGCCACCAGCACAAGAGGCGCTAGAAGGTACCTATAAAAAGCACCTGTTAGATCAGTTTGGAATTGTTTTTAACAATTTACTTACCGTAACAAACATGCCAATTAATCGGTTTGGAAGCATGCTGATTTCAAAGGGCGGTTTTGAGGGTTATATGGGTTTATTAAAGTCGTCTTATAACGCTGAAAATCTTGATTCATTGATGTGCCGAAATCTGATTAGCGTGGATTGGCAAGGCTATCTATATGATTGTGACTTTAATCAGATGTTAGAGTTGCCAATAGAATCTAGGTGCCATGAGAGAATACACATTAGCCAGCTTTCCAATTTGAACTTGGAAGGTGCGGCGGTTAAAACAGCCGGTCATTGTTATGGTTGTAGTGCAGGGCAGGGGAGTAGTTGTGGCGGTGCGCTTGAGTAACCATTTTGTGATTAACAATTAAAATTTATTAAAGAGGTTTTAAATGAGTCAGCAAACAAATGTTTTAGATCGTTATTCTGAAGGAGCCAAAGAGCGGCAAGAGACGCTTTGCTGCCCAGTTGATTACGACCAAAACCTTTTAAAAATGCTCCCCAATGAAATTATTGAAAAAGACTATGGCTGTGGTGACCCGTCTAGTTACGTCCAAGAGGGAGATGTGGTTTTAGATTTGGGAAGTGGCGGCGGGAAAATTTGCTACATGGCTGCTCAGCTAGTTGGAAATAAAGGGCAGGTGATTGGCGTGGATATGAATGATGACATGCTTGAACTAGCTAATCGTCATCGTGCAGAAATGGCTGAGAAACTGGGCTCTAACCGAGTCAATTTTCATAAAGGTTATATTCAAGATTTGGCCTTGGATCTTTCTATTCTTGAAAAATACCTTCTTGAGAATCCAGTGAAAGACAGCCAAGGGCTTGCGGAGCTAGAGGCTTTTAAAGCGCAGCAGAAAAAGAAATCCCCCTTGATTGAAGATAATACAGTCGATCTTGTTATCTCAAATTGTGTCCTTAATTTAGTTGACCACGCACTTAAGCCGATGCTGATTGCTGAGATATTTAGAGTTCTAAAACCGGGTGGACGGATTGCTATCTCAGATATTATTAGCGACCAAGAGATTCCAGAACATTTACAACAAGATGCCGAGCTTTGGTCTGGCTGTATTTCAGGTGCTTTTGAAGAGCAGGCATTTATTGATGCTTTCGTTGATGCGGGCTTTGTGGCTGTTGGATACGATAAATGGGAAAATGAACCTTGGCAGGTTGTTGAGGATATTGAATTTCGCTCAGTTACGATTACTGCAATTAAACCGGAAGAAGAAAGTGCTAATGAAGTCACTAAAGAGGTTGTTTTTGTCGGTCCATACCAGTTAGTTGTTGATGAGGAGGGGCGTGAATATTGGCGGGGAGAGCGCACAGAGGTGACAGGTGCAAAACAAAGTCAGTTGCTAAGTAGCTTGTATAAGGGGCATTTTGTCTCCGCAGACCAAGGTGAAACTCAGCCGACAAGCTGCTGCTCTCCTGAGCCGCAGAAGTCGATAGGGTGTTGCGGATAACGTGTAAAGGGGAGAAAGGACTTTGATCTCTCTCTCTTTCCCTTATTTTAAAGAATCAAAGTTCTCAGGTGTGAGAATGGTCTGTTTGATCTGTTTAGGATCAGTTTTGGGATAGTCTAAAGTGTAATGAAGGCCGCGACTTTCATGACGTGACATGGCGCATTGGATAATCAGCTCCGCAACGGTGACAAGGTTGCGAAGCTCAAGAAGGTCGCTACTAATCTTGAAATTCCCATAATATTCATCGATTTCACTTTGTAGCAAGTCAACTCTATGTTTGGCCCGTTCTAGCCGCTTGTTTGTACGAACAATACCAACGTAATCCCACATAAAGCGGCGAAGCTCTTCCCAATTGTGAGAAACGACAACCTCTTCATCTGAGTCACTAACTTGTGACTCATCCCAGTCAGAAATGGTGGTGAGTTCGAGGGGTTTTTTTAAGTAGTTTTGGATGGAATTTGCAGCTTGTTCGGCAAATACCAAGCACTCTAACAGCGAATTACTTGCCATTCTATTGGCTCCATGTAGTCCTGTGCAGGCCGCTTCACCAATAGCATATAAGGCAGTTAAATCTGTCTTGGCATCGGCATTAGTAAGGATGCCTCCGCAGGTATAGTGAGCTGCAGGAACGACTGGTATAGGCTGCTTTGTAATATCAAACCCGTACTCAAGGCAGCGGGCGTAGATAGTTGGGAAGTGCTCGATAATGAACTGTTTTGGTTTGAAGCTGATGTCGAGATAGACGCAGTCGATCCCAAGTCGCTTGATTTGGTCATCAATTGCACGGGCAACGATGTCCCGTGGTGCAAGTTCGCCACGTTCGTCATATTCATGCATAAACGGCGAGCCATCAGGAAGTACTAATTTTCCGCCTTCACCTCTTAGTGCTTCACTGATTAAAAATGAGCGCGCTTCAGGGTGATAGAGGCACGTTGGGTGGAATTGTATGAACTCCATATTAGCTACGCGGCAACCTGCGCGCCAAGCCATTGCAATGCCGTCGCCTGTTGCGATGTCAGGATTGCTGGTATAGAGATAAGCCTTATTGGCACCACCGGAGGCGATTACAGTTGTTTTGGCTTTGAAGGTGTGGATTTTACCGCTCGTTGTGTCGAGAACGTAAGCCCCGAGCGCCCTTTGTGGGGATTGGTTTTGTTTGTTGGCAGTGATGATGTCAACGGCGCAGTGGTGCTCATATGTGGTGACATTTGCGTGTTCAAGCGCCTGTTTTTCCAATGAAAGTTCGACCTCTTTGCCTGTGGCATCAGCAGCGTGAACGACGCGTCGATGAGAATGTCCGCCCTCTTTTGTCAGGTGCAGACTGTTTTCTGCGCCAGTTCGGGTGTTTTGAGTAAATGGAACCCCTTGTTCTAGCAGCCATTCGATAGATTGTTTGCCGCGAGAAACGACGAGCTCAACAATATCTTTGTCACAAATACCAACGCCAGCATTTAGGGTGTCTTCTACGTGCGATTCATGTGAATCCTGTTTATCAAAAACAGCAGAAATTCCACCTTGAGCATAGTATGTGCTGCTTTCCGAAAGCGAGACCTTAGACAGAATTGCAACTTTTGCGAAAGGGGCAAGCCGAAGAGCAAGGCTCAGCCCCGCTGCGCCACTACCGATAATAAGAACATCAAATGAGTGATCGGAGGGAGCTTTAGTCACGTAATAAAGTAATCTGTGCTGGGAAAGAAGTGGTTATTCTACAAAAATCTGTTTCTATTTGAAATGAGATGCCTGTTTGCATGGCTAAGTAAAGGTATAATCGCTGAAAACCTTTAGGGCTATGATATTTATCTATCCAAAATGCTGAACCTGCAGCTTCATTTCTATATCTCTATGAACTATCGCCATAGTCAACTGTCTATCCTGCGTAGATCGGGCGAGAGCGCCTTTCGTCTGGTGAAGGTTAAATGACTAATATTGTTGATAAGGAACTTGTTGCGCGTGTTCAGAAAGGCGATAAAAAGGCTTTTGATCTGCTTGTTCAGAAATATCAACATAGGATTGTTCAATTGATAGGCCGCTATATTAATGACCCCTCGGAGAGATTAGATGTCGCTCAAGAGTCTTTTATTAAGGCCTATCGCGCATTGCCAAATTTTCGAGGAGACAGTGCTTTTTATACTTGGCTCTATAGAATTGCCACCAATACCGCTAAAAATCACCTAGTTGCTCGTTCAAGGAGGCCAACAAATAGTGATATTGAAACAGAAGTTGCGGAACAATTTGAATCATCAGGTGCTCTAAGGAATCACGACACGCCTGAGAATCTGCTATTAACGGATGAGATTGCTAAAACAGTCAGGTCTGCAATAGATGATTTACCTGAAGAGCTTGCGACAGCTATTACACTTAGGGAGCTTGAAGGGTTGAGTTATGAGGAAATAGCCGGTGCGATGAACTGCCCTGTCGGGACTGTTCGTTCAAGGATATTTCGTGCCAGGGAGGCGATTGATAAAAAACTGAAACCACTGCTCGATTAATCAAAGGTATGACAAGATGAAAGAAGAATGGGCAATTAAAATTTCTATGCTGATTGATGGCGAACTTTCGGAACAGGAGTCATCAGATTTAATCGATGCAATCCAGAGGGATGATGAACTCCGAGAGATGTGGGTTCGGTTTCAAGCAGCAAGCAATTTGATGAGGTCGGAAGCAACCTGTATTGCACCTAACTGTTTCTCAGATAAGGTGAGCCAATCTTTACAGGTGGAGCCAACAGTTCTTTCACCAAGGCAGCGCCCTAAAATTAATTTTGATAGAACAGCGATTGGAGCAATTGCTGCATCGGTCTTTATCTTTGCGGTTATGATCGGGAACTCAACCGAGGAAGCTACTGTTCCATCTATGGTAGAGCCTCTTAATGTCGCCTCAAATATCCCCGCTTTACCGGAGAAAAGTTCAACCGATAATATGGTGCAAGTTGCCGGAAATACAGTGAAAGAGGAGGTCTGGATTCAAGATGAGCGGCTTAACGAGCTTTTGGTGAAGCATAGTGAAAGAACACGTTCAGCAGGCGCATTCGCTGTTCTTCCTTTTGCGCGGGTGGTCAACTATGGGAATGCACATTAGGTTTTTCACAAAACTGCTTTAGGCCTGTTTTAGAAAATTTAAAAAGGGGTAATAAAGATTAATTTTCACCTTAAAAAAGTCCTATACTCGATTGTTTTTTATGTATTTATAGCTCCTTCTTTTGCTGCGGAGGAGCCTAAGTCAAGCGACGAGAATAGCGCGCGCCAATGGCTTATGGAAATGAGTTCGGCTTTGAGAACATTGAATTTTCAGGGGGATATCGCCTACCTGAAAAATAATCAGATTGAAACAATGCGTGTCACCCATGCCGGATATGATGGTTTTGAGCGCGAGCATCTTCTCACATTAAATGGGCCAGTACGTGAGGTGTTAAGAGAGCCTGATAAAGTGACCTGCTACTTCCCTGAATCAAAAACGAAAATCACAAATTATAATAGACCAGGCGACTATTCCCTTTTTAGCCATCTGCCAAAAAAATTAGAAGATCACCGAGGCTCTTATCGCTTTATTCTGGCCGACTCTGCGCATGTGACCGGTAGAAGCGCGCGTAAAATTAGTATCATTCCTAACGACTCTTTGCGCTATGGCCAAAAAATTTGGATAGATAGCGAGACAAAATTACCTCTGAAATATGAGGTGTTTGGAAAAGATGGAAAAGTTATTGAGCAGATGGTTTTTACTTCGATCACTTTAAAACAGGAAATTCCCCTGCGACTATTTAATTCCCAGATTGATGCGCAAGATTTTAAAGAGATTCGCCACCTTAAAAAATCAGAAAAAAATGTTGAGAGTAGCCTATGGAGTTTTAATAAACTGCCCGTTGGGTTTGAGATAACCTCTCATAGCTATCAGCTTTCAAATGGAAATGAAATTGAGTCTGAGCACGCGATATTGAGTGATGGCCTGGTTTCCATTTCGGTTTATTTTGAGGAAAATAGTCAGGCAAATGTGATTTCAAAAGCGGGTGAGTTTGGTGGGGTCAATGCCTATATGCGAAAGATTAATAGCTATTTGGTCACGGTGGTTGGCGAGGTCCCTGCTAAGACAGTTAAGTTAATTGGTAATTCTATTCAGCGGCAGCCGAAGTGATAGAAGAGCGCGCAGTCGTTAGAGCTATTCAGGGCAATATGATTAAGCTTGAAGGTTATCAAAAAACTTCTTGCGGTGGATGCGCGCAAAAATCGTCGTGTGGAACCTCTGTATTAGGTCGTTTTATGGGCAATAAAGAGGTTGAGCTGGTCGTTCATAGCGATCTCTCACTTGATTTGGGTGATGAGGTTCTTATCGGGATTGAAGAGTCAGCAATGCTTGGAGGCGCAGCGAGTGTTTATATTCTGCCGTTACTGATGTTCTTTCTATTTGGGGTAATGGGCGAAATGGTTGCAGGATTTATTGCGGTTAAAGAGTCTGAATTGCTTAGTTTGCTCTTTGCAGTGGTGGGTTTTGCAGTTAGTTTTTTATTGCTAAAAAAGAATCTCTTATGGAAGCGACGTGAAATCCAACTTAATCCCGTCATTATTCGTAAGCTTTGATTTCACAGATAATATCTGATTTTAAACAGAGAATTATTTCACCGACTACCTTCCACTAATTTACCTAAATTTTAATTGAGATAGAGATCCTGTCCATCTCTTTATTAGGAGTTATCTATGTATAAGAAAAGTAAATCAATTTATCTTGTTGTCGCTTTCATGCTGGCAATTCTTTCAAATAGCTCCTATGGCCAAGTTTTTTTGCCAGACTTTACGCAGTTAGTTGAAAAAAATAGTGCCGCAATAGTCAATATTAGTACGACGCAAAAGGTTAAAGAGGGTGGTATTGCGCAACTCCAGCTCCCTAAGGGGCTTGAGCTTCCTGATGGGTCACCTCTGAATGATCTGTTTAAGCACTTTTTAGATAAAAGAGGTGGCGCTCCGCGTAAGGGAAAATCTCTTGGTTCTGGTTTTATCATTTCAAAAGATGGCTACCTGATTACCAACCACCATGTGGTTAATAATGCTGATGAGATTGTTGTTCGACTTCAGGACCGGCGTGAACTGGTTGCTGAATTGATTGGCAGCGATGAGAAAAGTGATATTGCTCTACTTAAAATTGAGGCGAAAGAGCTGCCTGTCGTCAAATTTGGTTCTGCGGACAAATTGAAAGTGGGCGCATGGGTTTTGGCTATTGGTTCCCCTTTTGGCTTCGATCATAGCGTTACAGCGGGAATTGTGAGTGCAAAAGGGCGTAGTTTGCCAAGTGAGAATTATGTTCCTTTTATTCAAACAGATGTGGCAATTAATCCTGGTAATTCTGGTGGTCCTCTTTTTAATATGGACGGTGAAGTTGTCGGAATTAATTCACAGATTTTTAGTCGGACAGGCGGCTTTATGGGATTGTCTTTTGCGATACCCATTGATGTCGCGCTTAATGTTGTTGAGCAGATAAAGCAAAGCGGGCACGTAACGCGTGGCTGGCTTGGGGTGATGATTCAGGATGTTACGCGAGAGTTGGCAGAGTCATTCGGGATGGAACGTCCGTATGGGGCTCTGGTTTCTCAAGTTGTTCCTGATAGCCCTTCTGATAAGGCTGGGATTCAAGTTGGAGATGTGATTGTTGCATTCAATAAGAATGAGGTTGACCGCTCTTCAGCCTTGCCTCCATTGGTCGGAAAAAGCCCTGTTAATAAAAAAGCCGATGTGAAAGTGATTCGAAACGGTAAAACAATCCATTTACAGGTTAAAATAGAGGCCTTGCCTGAGCAGCTAGTTAGTGCAGAGGGTAAATCGGCCCCCAAAAAGGCTCAAATGAGTCGTATTGGCGTCGCTGTTGCTGGTTTAACAGAAGAAGAGCGTAAAGAGAGTGGCTTGAACGATGAAGGGGTTCGAGTTGATAAGGTTGAAGGTGATGCCTTAAGTGCCGGTATTCGTGTCGGCGATATAATTTTAAAGATACAGGGCCGGGCCATTAAAAATGGCGCGGCATTTAGAGAAATTACTGAAAAGTTGAAAGTGGGCTCCTCAGTGGCGCTACTTATTCAGCGAAATGGAAACCCTCTGTTCTTGGCTTTAAAAGTAACTGACTGATTTAGAGAGTAGAAATAAAAGCGTGACAGACTTAAAACATATTCGTAATTTCTCAATTATTGCCCATATTGATCATGGAAAATCGACCATTGCTGACCGCTTTATTCAGGTTTGCGGAGGGTTAACAGATCGGGAAATGAATAGTCAGGTGCTTGATTCGATGGATATCGAACGAGAGCGTGGCATTACAATTAAAGCACAAAGTGTCACGCTGGATTACAAATCTAAAGATGGTGAGACCTACCAGCTAAATTTTATTGATACTCCGGGACATGTGGATTTTTCTTATGAAGTCTCACGATCATTGGCTGCATGTGAAGGAGCACTTCTTGTTGTTGACGCTGCTCAGGGTGTTGAGGCCCAGAGTGTTGCCAATTGCTATACAGCGATAGATCAAGGGCTTGAGGTTGTTCCTGTTCTTAATAAAATAGACCTTCCATCTGCTGAACCAGAACGTGTTGCAACTGAAATTGAGGAAATTATCGGTGTACCGGCAGATAATGCGCTGAGAGTGAGCGCTAAAAGCGGTATCGGAATTGATGATCTTCTGGAGCAAATTGTAAGTGATATCCCTTCACCAGAAGGAGACTCGAATGCCCCATTGCAGGCACTCATTATTGACTCTTGGTTTGATAACTATCTGGGTGTCGTCTCTTTAGTACGGGTGGTGAGTGGCGTGATTCGCCGTAAACAGAAGATTACGATCATGTCGACAGGTAGGGCTTTTTTGGCTGAGAAAGTCGGTATTTTTACACCGAAAAGAGCAGAACTTGATCAACTTGGCACAGGGGAAGTGGGCTTTGTCGTTGCCGGAATTAAAGATATTTTTGGTGCGCCGGTTGGTGACACGATAACCGCTACTGATAACCCTGCACCTGAGCCTTTACCTGGCTTTTCTTCAGTGCAGCCCCGCGTTTTCGCAGGCCTTTATCCCGTCGCTTCAGACGATTATGAGGATCTTCGAGAGGCGTTAAACAAGCTGCGTTTAAACGATGCTTCGCTTAATTTTGAACCGGAAACGTCACAAGCTCTTGGGTTTGGTTTTAGGTGTGGGTTTCTTGGAATGCTCCATATGGAGATTATTCAGGAGCGGCTTGAAAGAGAGTATGACCTAGATCTCATCACAACAGCGCCAACTGTTATCTACGAAGTTCTTAAAACCGATGGCGATACATTATTTATAGACAACCCATCAAAGCTTCCTGAACCTGGTGAGATAGAGGCGCTTAGAGAGCCAATTATCGAAGCAAATATCTTGGTTCCTCAAGAGTATCTTGGTGGTGTAATGGGGCTTTGTATTGAAAAGCGAGGCACGCAGACTAATATGCAGTATATGGGGAATCAGGTTTCACTTTCTTATGAACTGCCCTTAAGTGAAGTGGTATTAGACTTCTTTGATCGCCTTAAGTCGGTTAGCCGTGGATTTGCCTCTTTTGATTATGAGTTTAGACGCTTCCAAGAGGCAGCATTAATCAAGCTCGATTTATTGATTAATGGCGACAAAGTCGATGCGCTCTCTATGATTATTCACCGTGATAATTCGCAACGTCGTGGGAGAGAAATTGTCGAGACAATGAAAGAAATTATTCCGAGACAGATGTTTGAGGTTGCGATTCAGGCGGCGATTGGCTCTAAAATTATTGCCCGATCAACAGTAAAAGCGCTCCGTAAGAATGTTACCGCTAAATGTTACGGTGGAGATATTAGCCGTAAAAGAAAGCTTCTTGAGAAGCAGAAAGCGGGTAAAAAGCGGATGAAACAAGTTGGTAGCGTAGAGATACCACAAGAGGCATTCCTGGCTGTTCTACAAGCTGGAAACGATAAGTAGTTTTTGATTAACAGAGATAAAGCGTCATTGCTGAGACAAACATGGATTTTGATTTCGAAACATTTTTAGTTACCGCAACACTTATTACAGCCGCTATTTGGGGGCTATATGTGTTGAAAGTAAAAAAAGAGAAGCGCGAAGCAGGTGAAGTAGAAGAGCCGCTTATTGTCGAGTATGCGCGCTCATTCTTTCCTGTTCTTTTGTTTGTGCTTGTTCTGCGTTCTTTTTTGGTTGAACCCTTTAGAATTCCATCGGGTTCGATGATGCCTACCTTGTTGATTGGAGATTTTATTCTCGTCAATAAATTTAGTTATGGGATTCGTTTGCCATCAGCGCATACAAAAGTGATCGAGTTGGGAGAACCCGAGCGTGGTGACATTGTTGTCTTCAGATACCCAAAAGACCCAACAACAGACTATATTAAGAGGGTTGTAGGGCTTCCTGGCGATCATATTGCTTACTACAATAAAAAACTTTACATCAACAATGAGTTAATGGAGCAAACTTCGTTGGGAATATACTCTGGGCAAGGCAAGGGAGAGACGATGTCTGGTGCCGCAGAGTGGTCTGAAATGCTAGGGAACGTGGAACATAATATACTGGTTCGCAACGGCTCGCCAACTGTAGAAGGTGAGTTTACGATACCAGAAGGGCAGTATTTTATGATGGGCGATAACCGAGATAACAGTAACGATAGCCGTTACTGGGGAACGGTTCCAGAAGAGAATCTTGTTGGTAAAGCGTTTTTAATCTGGATGAACTTTGATTCAGACAATGGTGGAATTGATTTTGGGCGGCTTGGAACGAGTATAAAATAAGCAGGCTTTGGTTCGACAGCTATTAATAGGCGATAACATGATGAAAAAGCAAAAAGGAATGACACTGATTGGGACATTGATTGTGCTGGCCTTGATCGGTTTCTTTACACTCTTGGTTTTAAATGTAGGCCCTCTCTATGGCGATTACTATAAAGTCAAAAGTGCGATGGCGGCAGTTGAAAAGACACCTAACCTCTCCTCCAAGAGTATCAGAGACATTAAAGTTTTGTTTGGCAAGAAAATTGATATTAATTACATACCTAGCGGGCCAATCCTAAAGGCGACTAAGATCAAAAAAGGTGGAGGGAAAGTGAATATGCATGTCAAATATGATTTCACGGCTACTTTGTTGAACAACCTTGATGTGGTCTTGCATTTAGATGAATCTTTTGAGGTTCGCTAACGTTGGTTAAAAGCCCCGATAAACTGCTCAAAATTGTTGATCTCGACTTTCATAATCGTGCACTTTTAGTTTCAGCCCTTAGCCACCGTAGTATGGGGGCAGGAAACAATGAGCGGCTTGAGTTTTTAGGTGATTCTATTCTGGGGTTTGTTATTGCAGAGCAGCTTTACCGGCAGTTTCCAGATGCCGACGAAGGTATTCTTAGTCGATTACGGGCCTCTTTAGTTAATCAAAAATCACTGGCCGATATTGCCAGAGAACTAACACTAGGTGATTTTCTTATACTTGGGCCGGGCGAGCTTAAAAGTGGAGGTTTTAGGCGTGATTCTATCCTGTCAGATGCGCTTGAGGCGTTGATGGGAGCGCTATTAAAAGACCAAGGGTTTGAAGCGAGTAAAGCTTGGATCTTAAGGCTTTTTGCCTCGCGTCTTGATGGCCTTAATTTGGTTAATGGGAAAAAAGATCCAAAAACCTTGTTGCAAGAGTTGCAGCAAGGGAGCAAAAAAGAGCTGCCAGAATATAAGTTGAAATCGCAAAGTGGCTTGCCACATAAAAAAGTTTTTGTTGTGGAGTGTCATGTTTCAAAACAGGTTGTGATCGGGCATGGCGCATCGAGGAAAAAAGCAGAGCAAGAGGCCGCGTTGGCCATGCTTGATATTCTTAAACAGGTGTAAATTTTAAAAAATGAAAACCGGTTATATCGCACTTATTGGTCGTCCTAATGTTGGTAAATCAACACTTCTTAATCATCTATTAGGTTATAAACTCAGCATCACCTCAAGAAAACCTCAAACGACAAGACATCGCATTCTTGGTATTAAAACAACGGATGAAATGCAGGCTGTTTTTGTTGACACGCCGGGGATTCATCAAGGTGAAAACCGCGCAATGAACCGCTATATGAATAGGACAGCCTCAATGTCTATTCTAGATGTTGATGTCATTGTTTGGGTGACGGATATTCAAGAGTGGAACGAGAATGATGAGGTTATTTTAGAGAAACTGAAAGACTCTAAAGCCCCAGTTGTTTTGGCGTTAAACAAAATCGATAAGCTTGCAGATAAAGAGACACTTCTTCCGCGTGTTGAAGCGCTCTCAAATCGTTTTCCATTTAAGGAAATTATCCCGCTGTCGGCGTTAAAGAGTGACAATCTTGAGCGGCTTGAGTCTCTTGTATATGAGCTATTGCCAGAAGGTATTCCTTTCTATCCAGAAGATCAGGTGACAGACCGGACAGAACGTTTTCTTGCCTCGGAAATTGTGCGTGAGAAGTTATTCCGTAAATTGGGGCAAGAGTTACCTCACGCCATCACGGTTGAAATTGAAAGCTATGAGGATAGTGAAAAGCTTGTTCGTATTCATGCCATTATTTGGGTGGAGCGTGATGGACAGAAAACCATTGTTGTTGGTGAGAAAGGAAAAGTCCTAAAAACAATTGGCCAGAGAGCGCGTATTGATATCGAGCAGTTGGTCGGTAAAAAAGTCTATCTAGGGCTTTGGGTGAAGGTTAAAAAAGGCTGGTCAGATAATGAAAGGGCGCTGCAAAGCCTTGGGTATCTGGATAGATAGAGCTATCTTGATAGAATGGCGGGCTCAAGAGTTTCATCGCAACCGGCTTTTTTAATTCATACCAGAGCCTATCGCGAGACAAGCCTTATTATCGATGCTTTCTCTGAAGATTTTGGGAAAGTTTCGCTGATTGCAAAAGGGGTTAGGAAAAAAAACTCACCTACAGCAGCCCATTTACAACCTTTTAGAGAGCTATTACTTTCTTGGCAGGGGCGCTCAGAACTACAAACACTAACGGCGGTTGATTGCGTTAACCCTGCAGAGAAGTTACGAGGGAAAGCAGTCTTTTGTGGGTTTTATCTTAACGAGTTGCTAACTTTTTTGTTGGCTAAACACGACCCTCTTCCAGCTCTTTACCGGTATTATAAGTCATCGCTCGAAAGTCTTAAAAAGCCTGAATATCAAGAGCTATCCTTACGCTACTTTGAGCTGAAATTGCTTGAAGAGACTGGTTACGGCCTATGTCTGAATAGTGAGCTCGGAACAGGGGAGGCAATTATTGCTGATAAACTATACCGCTATCATCCAGAGGAGGGGGCGACTCTAGTTAATGGCCGTGCACATGAGCATGCATTTCTTGGTAGAACGCTGCTTGATCTGCACAACCAATCATTAAACACACCTCGTAGTTTGCTTGAGGCGAAAAAGTTAATGCGATCAATTATTCAGCACAGGCTTGGGGGGCGCACTCTAAAGTCTCGAGAACTATTTAAAGGCAGATCTTAAAACTGGAAATTAAATAATGAAAAAAACGATTCTTTTAGGCGTTAATATTGACCACGTGGCGACTCTTCGCCAAGCGAGGGGGACTCGTTATCCAGACCCTTTGCAAGCAGCACTTATGGCTGAAATGGCTGGTGCTGACGGTATTACAGCTCATTTGCGTGAGGATCGGCGTCATATTCAAGATGCAGATATCTGGCTGTTGAAAGAAAAAATTCAAACACGGCTGAATTTTGAGATGGGTGCAACGGATGAAATGGTTGAAATTGCCTGTGATGTTAAACCCGCTGCTTGCTGCCTTGTTCCTGAAAAACGTGAAGAGCTCACGACAGAAGGCGGCCTTGATGTCTGCGCAAACAGTTCTGCAATAAAGAATGCTTGCCAGGCCCTAGCAGAACAAAATTGTGAAGTTTCTCTCTTTATTGACCCCGATTTTAAGCAAATAGAGGCGGCAGTTGATGTGATGGCTCCAGTGATAGAACTTCATACGGGCCAATATGCAGATGCAAAAAGTAGCGAAGAGGCGAGAGGCTATTTCATTCAGATACAAAAAGCGGCTGAATATGCAGCATCGCTTGGTTTGATCGTTAATGCAGGCCACGGCCTTCATTATCATAACGTTCAAGCTATTAGTGCCATCCCCGAGGTTAATGAGCTAAATATAGGCCATTCAATTATTGCGAGAGCTCTTTTTTCAGGACTTGACCGCGCGGTTTCAGATATGAAGAATCTGATGCAGCAAGCGAGGGGTTGAATGATTTATGGGATCGGGACAGATATTGTTGATATCCGGCGAATCCAATCGGCTATCAACAAATTTGGTCGGCGCTTTCCGAAACGTATTTTAGGCGGATCTGAGCTGGAGGAATATTTTTCACTTCAAGAAATGGACAGGGCTCGATTTCTAGCGAAGCGCTTTTCAGTTAAGGAGGCGGCTGCAAAAGCACTTGGCACAGGTTTTAGAAAAGGTGTAGTACTTAAAGATTTTACGCTTACTCATGATGAACTCGGCAAGCCACTGCTACATCTGAGCGGAAAAGCAGCCGAAATTTCTATGGCACAGCAGGTGAGCAAAACATATGTCAGTCTAAGTGATGAGAAAAATTACGTTATTGCATACATTATCATGGCAACTTAGACATTTTTTTAGTAATTCTAGTAGAATCAAGATGATTAAAAAGCGGAACATATCGCTAAAGTGTAAGAGGGTGTTTTTGGATATCAACGAAACTTGATTGGAGGGGGGAATGACCTTGGATGTAAAAAGAAATATCGGCGAACTAGATAAGAATATTCGCTTTGCAGTGGGTGGGTTTTTAGTTCTTATGGGGCTTGTTTGGGGTAGCTTTCTTGTCGCTTTGCTCGGGATAGTCCTTATAGCAACGGCATGGTTTGGATGGTGCCCTCCTTATGATCTTTTGGGGATGAACACTAATCAGTTTAAAGGTAAGGATCTTGTCAATTCGGAAGCACTATCAAAAAGGGTGCTTAGTTCCGAAGGTTGGTGTGATTTTTTGAATGGTTCTAATTTAGGTGGTGAGGATCGTTATTGGCGCTACGGATTGGGTGGTTTTGCGCTATTAATCGGTTACGCATTCTCCAGTTTTTTATGGTTTTTGATCGGTTTTGTTTTATTTGCAACAGCCATATCAACTCGCTGTCCTCTTTATCATGTTCTGGGCTTTAGTAGCCAAAAAAAAGGTGGTAAGACTGAAAAGTCTGCTGCTGAGATTTCTGCGGAAGTTTTTGAGGTTGGAGCGACTGAGAAATTAGATGTTGCGGCACCTGTTGAGGCTAAAGAGGCCGATGTGAGTGCGCCTAAAGCAGCTAAGAAGGCTAAGAAACCAGCAACGAAGAAAGTCGCCACAAAGCCTAAGAAAGCTCAGGTAAAAGCTGAACCTAAAGTTGCTGCAAAAAAAGCAACGGCATCCAAAACCAAGAAAAAGGTGACGAAGGCGAAGAAAGATCTAACGATCATTGAGGGTGTTGGCCCAAAAATTTCCGAGATACTTAAAAAGAATGGCGTATCTGATTTCTCCCTTCTTGCAAGTAGTAAACCTGCCAAAATTAAAGAACTTTTAATGGCTGAAGGGAGCCGCTATGCAATGCATGACCCTGAATCTTGGCCAGAACAGGCTGCAATGGCACGCGATGAGAAGTGGGATGATCTCAAGAAATGGCAAGATAAGCATAAAGCGGGACGAAAAAAATAAAGTGTTGTAGAAACACTAAAAAGGCGGCTACAAGCCGCCTTTTTAGTGTTTGAAGATCAAGTTGAAGTGGAACAGATGTATAATCGTCGTATTGAGTTTAATTTTTCGATAGAAATGGGATGAGAATAGTTCTTGGTGTGGAGTACGATGGTCATGCCTTCTCTGGTTGGCAGTGGCAAGTAGGCGTTAGAACTGTTCAGGACTGCTTGGAAAAGGCGCTTTCAAAACTATCCAATGAAAAAATAAGAGTTTTTACAGCGGGTCGAACTGATACAGGCGTTCACGCGCTTGAGCAAGTCGTGCACTTTGATACGAAAGCGATTCGGGATCGGCGTGCTTGGGTGATGGGTGTAAACAGCTATTTGCCAGATGATATTCGTGTTGTTTGGATGAAAGAGGCTGTTGAGGGTTTTCATGCCCGCTACAGTGCAGTTGCCCGCTATTATCGTTATCGAATTTTAAATAGAGAGATGAAATCTGCGCTACAGCGCCAGCAGATGACGTGGTTTTACTATCCTCTGGATGTCGAGAAAATGCAAAAGGCGGCGAACAGCCTAGTTGGAGAGCACGATTTCTCCTCTTTTCGAGCGCAGGGCTGTCAGTCAAAAAGCCCTAAGCGCTTTATGCACTATATAAGGGTAGGGCGGCTAGGTGATGAGGTTTTTATTGATATAATCGCGAATGCATTTGTACATCATATGGTGAGAAATATTGCCGGTGTTCTAATGGCAATTGGGTCTGGGAAAAACCCGGTTAGTTGGACAGAAGAGCTTTTAGAGATAAAAGACCGTAAGCAGGGTGGTGTGACGGCAGCATCAGATGGTCTTTATCTTGCTGGTGTCTACTATCCTGAGAAATTTGAGATACCTACACATGCGCTTTTTGAGGTCCTGCCAGAAGGTGTTAAACGGTTTGATGATTACAATGAGAAGAACAAGAGTTAAAATTTGTGGGTTTACCCAATCCTGTGATGCTTTGCTTGCTTCAGAGTTGGGTGCTGATGCAATTGGTTTGGTTTTTTATCCACCAAGCCCACGAAATGTTGGCATTAAACAGGCAGAAGAAATTAGTCAAACGGTACCGGCTTTCGTGACGCTCGTTGGGTTGTTCGTTGATCCCGACCGAGCATTTGTTGAAGAGGTTATAAGGCAGGTCGGTATAGATCTTATTCAGTTTCATGGTAATGAGCCGGCAGAGTTTTGCGAATCTTTCTCAGTGCCATATATCAAAGCAGTTCGGATGCATAGTGAAGTTGATCTCGGTGAGATCGAGAAAGAATATAGTAGTGCGAAAGGGATTTTACTCGATGCATGGCACCCCACTGAAAAAGGGGGTACAGGAGAGCAGTTTGACTGGAAGCGGATTCCAAGTGATTTTAAACTGCCAATTATATTAGCTGGTGGTTTAACGCCTGAAAATGTTGGACTTGCGATAGAGGTGGTGCAACCGTTTGCAGTCGATTTGAGTAGTGGTGTTGAGCAGTCGAAAGGAATTAAAGATCATGCCAAAATGGCAAGGTTACTAACAGAGGTAAACAGATTTGAGTGCAAAAATGAGCTATAACTTGCCCGATGAAAACGGTCACTTTGGCACATACGGTGGTGTTTTTGTTGCGGAAACATTAATGCTTCCGCTTGATGAATTAAAAGAGGCGTATGAAACTCAGATGCGCAATCCAGAGTTTCTTGCAGAACTCGATGCAGATCTTCAAAATTACGTTGGAAGACCTTCTCCGCTGTATCACGCAGAACGTTGGAGCCGTGAATTAGGCGGTGCGCAAATCTATCTAAAACGGGAAGATTTGAATCATACCGGTGCGCATAAAGTGAATAACTGTATTGGCCAAGCCCTTTTGGCTAAACAGATGGGAAAAAAGCGCATTATTGCTGAAACAGGCGCAGGTCAGCATGGTGTTGCAACCGCAACAGTCGCAGCAAGATTGGGGCTTGAATGTGTTGTTTACATGGGTGCCGAAGATATTCAGCGGCAGGCTCAAAATGTTTATCGAATGAAGCTTCTGGGCGCTAAAGTTGTTGCGGTTGAAGCTGGCTCGAGAACACTAAAGGATGCTCTCAACGAAGCTCTGCGAGATTGGGTAACAAATGTAGATGATACTTTTTACATTATCGGTACTGTTGCTGGACCGCACCCGTATCCCGCGATGGTTCGTGATTTTCAGGCCATTATAGGGCGTGAAGCACGTGAGCAGATCCAAAAACAGGCAGGACGATTGCCTGATGCATTGATTGCCTGTGTTGGGGGTGGGTCTAATGCGATTGGGTTGTTCTATCCCTTTATCGATGATGAGTCGGTACAGATGTTTGGTGTTGAAGCAGCGGGCGATGGCATTGAAACAGGTCGCCATGCAGCGCCACTTTGCGCGGGTCGCCCCGGAGTGCTGCACGGGAACCGTACCTATCTGATGGAAGATGATAATGGTGGGATTATTGAAACACACTCAATCTCTGCTGGGCTTGATTATCCGGGGGTAGGTCCAGAGCATGCATGGTTGAAGGATTCAGGTCGAGCTGAGTATGTGAATATTACCGATAAAGAGGCACTTGAAGGGTTCCATGCGCTGACCAAAATTGAGGGGATTATTCCAGCACTTGAATCAAGTCACGCTTTGGCTTATGCAATGAAAAAAGCGCCAACAATGCGGTCGGATGAACTGTTATTGGTCAATTTGTCGGGGCGTGGTGATAAAGATATGCATACCGTTGCAGAATTAGAGGGGATAGAGTGGTGAGTCGTTTATCAGAAAAGCTCGATCTACTTAAAAACTCGGGCAGAAAAGCACTAATTCCTTTTGTTACAGCAGGTGATCCTAATCCTGGATTTACGGTGCCATTGATGCATGCAATGGTAGAGGCTGGAGCCGATATTATTGAATTAGGGATGCCTTTTTCTGACCCGATGGCCGATGGCCCTGTTATTCAGAAAGCGAGCGAGCGTGCACTCCTTCATCGCACAACGGTGCGAGATGTTATTGCAATGGTTGCATCATTTAGAGAAACAGACCAAACAACCCCTGTTGTGTTGATGGGTTACCTCAACCCGGTTGAATGCATGGGTTATAGAATCTTTTCTGATCTAGCTGGAAAGGCTGGCATTGATGGGTTGTTAACTGTTGATATGCCGCCAGAAGAGGCGGGTGATTTTATTCCGTTACTTAAGCAAAGTGGTATTGATCCTATTTTCTTACTTGCACCGAATAGCACCGAGGCAAGGATTAAAAAAGTTAGCGCAATGGCATCAGGTTATCTCTACTATGTTTCCTTAAAAGGGATTACGGGGGCAGGTCATCTTGATCTCAAGTCTGTCGAAGAAAAACTAGGCCAAATTAAGAGTATCACCAGCCTGCCGGTTGGCGTTGGATTTGGTGTAAAGAGTGGTGAAACGGCCGCTGCAATTGGTAAACTTGCAGATGGTGTTGTTGTCGGAAGTGCGCTGGTCAGCAAGATTGCTGATAATCTGGAACAACCCCAGGTGGCACATCAAGAAATTGTTGAATTACTAAGTGTGATGCGTGAAGCAATGGATAAAAACGGAGAAGAACAATGAGCTGGTTCGAAAATCTGATTCCAGAAAAAATTCGTACACAGGCATCGGGTAAAAGCAGTATACCTGAGGGTTTGTGGACTAAATGCCCAAGTTGTGACGCGATCTTATACAAGGCAGAGCTAGAGCGTAACTTTATGGTTTGCCAGAAATGCGACCATCACATGCGCCTCACAGGCCGTAAGCGGCTCGATTCCTTTCTAGATGAGGAGGGGCGTGAAGAGATTGGTGAGCATTTAAAAGCACAAGATCCACTTAAGTTCAAAGATAGTAAAAAGTACAAAGACCGGCTTTCTCAGGCTCAAAAAACGAGCGAAGAGAAAGATGCTTTGATTGCTATGAAAGGGCAAGTTAAAGGTGTTGATCTAGTCGCGGTCGCCTTTGATTTTAACTTTATGGGCGGCTCAATGGGATCGGTTGTGGGAGAGCGCTTTGTGCGAGCTGCTCATATTAGTTTGGAACAAAAAATACCCCTGATCTGCTTTGCGGCTAGTGGCGGTGCGCGAATGCAAGAGTCACTTTTCTCCTTGTTTCAAATGGCAAAAACAAGTGCAGTTTTGGCAAAACTTGCAGATGCAGGTGTCCCTTTTATATCAGTAATGACTGACCCGACGATGGGTGGAGTTTCGGCAAGTTTGGCGATGTTGGGAGATCTGAATGTTGGAGAGCCGAAAGCTTTAATCGGTTTTGCTGGCCCTCGTGTAATTGAGCAGACAGTTCGAGAGAAGCTTCCTGAAGGATTTCAACGAAGTGAGTTTTTACTCGAGCATGGCGCAATCGATATGATTGTTGATCGCCGTGAAATGAGAGATAAGTTGGTGCTGATTCTTTGCCAGCTCCAGCATCGGCCAAGCCAAAGCGTAAATGATACGCCAGTAGAGCAGTAATCAATATTGCGGTTCAAGACTTTAGATGCATGGCTTGAGTGGCAAGAGCAGCTTCACTCTTCAGAGATAGAGCTAGGGCTGGAGCGGGTAGGTCGTGTTTATTCTGATCTGATTGATGAAGAACACAAGCCCTTTACCATTACAATAGCGGGAACAAATGGGAAGGGCTCAACCGCAGTTTTCCTTGAATGCATACTGCTTGCAGCGGGTTTTCGTGTGGGTTGTTATAGCTCACCTCATTTGATTCGTTACAATGAGCGCGTTCGCTTGCAAGGAGAGCCCGTATCAGATCTGGAATTGTGTAATGCCTTTCAAGCGATAGATGATTCGAGAGAGGCCACCTCGCTTAGTTATTTTGAATTTGGAACGCTTGCAGCATTGCAGGTTTTTTCTCAAACAAAAGTTGATATACAGATTTTAGAAGTTGGGCTGGGAGGGCGGCTTGATGCAATTAATATCATCGATGCGGACATTTCAATCATTACCTCAATAGGTATAGATCATTGTGATTGGCTTGGAGATACACGAGAAGAAATTGGTTTTGAAAAAGCGGGGGTATTTAGAGCATTAAAGCCGGCAATTTCAGGTGAGCCTGATTTGCCTAGCACAGTTATTCGCCATGCAGAAAAAATTGGGGCTTTTCTTAAACAGATAAATCGTGATTACAACTATCACCAGCAAGTGGCCGGTTGGTGTTGGGAATCTAAATCAAAGCGAATAGATAACCTTCCCCTGCTTAAACTGGAAGGAGATCAGCAGCTCCGTAACGCCTCCGCAGCACTAGCTGCGATAGAACAACTTCCAGCTGATTTCCCTGTTGATGAAGAGGCGATTCGCAACGGATTGGCTTCGGCCCAATTACCAGGGAGGCTTCAGTGGTTGGGTTCTGATCATAAAATTTTGCTTGATGTATCCCATAATCCTGAGTCTGCAAAGGTTCTAGCTCAGTATCTAGAGAAGAGATCCTCAAAAGGGAAGGTTTCAGCTCTTTTTTCTTTTATGGGAGACAAAGATATAGAGGCTGTTTTGGATGTAATGAGTCCAGCTATCGATAATTGGCATTGGTTTCCCCTCACTGATGTGGCGAGAGCTGCGGATAAAAAACAGATTGAAGAGGCCTTTGCGAGTTGCGGGTTGGAAAAACCTAATATGCAGACGTCTGATTTAAGAGGTGCATTAGATTCTTTGCTTCAAGAATTAGAGCCTAACGATTGTCTTGTTATATTTGGATCATTCTATCTGGCTAGCAAAGTCTTAAAACTGATAAATGCTGGTGGGGAAATGTCTGAAGAGCTATTGTCTCAGGTATAATTCTCAATAGTTTTTTACTGTAAGATATGACTATGGATCAGCATCTAAAACAACGTATTGTGGGCGCAATCGTCCTTATTTCTGTCGCAGTAATTTTTGTGCCGATGCTGTTTGAAGAGCGCACAGAGCTTGGTGAGCTATCAATTAGTGAATCAAATATCCCAAAATTCCCAATCAAGAAATTTGAAGAAAAGGCACAAGCTCTTCCGGTTAAAAAAGAGATTGAAAAGCAGATAACATTGCCGACAATGCCAACTTCTTCATTAGGGCCTGCCACTGTAAAAAAAACTGCTGAAAAAAAGGCAGTTAAAAAAAACCAACCAATCTTTAAATTAGCGCCTTCATATATTATTCAGGTAGGTAGCTTTGGTAATAAAAGTAATGCAGGAAAACTTGCTGAGAAGATTAAGAAATCGGGCTTTCCTGCTTTTGTAAAATCGAGTTCTGAAAACAAGAAGCTGATGCACCGTGTTGTCGTGGGGCCTGAGCTAGACCGAAAGAGGGCTGAACAAAATAAAGCTAAGATTGAGAAATTGTTTAATCTGAAGGCGATTGTTCTCAAGCAACAAAAATAGAAATGCTCCTCACAGTTTCGCAATAATAATTGTTACCCAAATTGGTTTTAAAATTGTTAAAATGAATAACTGTTTTTTGCTTGGAATCCTTCATTGATCTGGATCGACTACGCTATCCTTGGGCTTATCGGCCTATCCGCCATTATCGGCCTTTTTAGAGGCTTAGTGCGTGAAGCATTTTCTCTATTAACCTGGATCGTGGCGGTTGCTGTCGCCGTTCATTTTAGCCGGGATTTTGCCTCTTATTTTGATTCTCTAATCTCTGTGCCTTCAGCTCGAATTGCAGCCTCTTTTGCAGTTCTTTTTTTGGTTACACTCATTTTGGGTGGTTTGATTAACTTTCTACTTTCTGAATTGGTAGAGAAGACAGGCCTAACAGGAACAGACAGGTTATTGGGTTTGTTATTTGGTGTCGCAAGAGGAATGGTTGTGATTGCGGTGCTTGTTGTGTTGGCTGGGTTAACACCTCTGCCAGAAGATCCTTGGTGGAATGAAGCTTCGCTTATTCAACCTTTTGAATCTTTAGCGGTCTGGCTTCGGGATCAGATTCCCGATAGCATGGCTGGTTATCTTACATATTAACTTTTAAATAGGTTTCTCTATATGTGTGGCATCGTAGGCATCGTTTCAAATGAAAATGTCAATCAGGACTTATATGACGCACTAACAGTGCTTCAACATCGCGGACAGGATGCTGCAGGAATTGTGACGAGTGACGACGGCGGTCGCCTTCACTTAAGAAAAGATAATGGATTGGTTCGTGATGTTTTTCGGACAAAACATATGCTCAACTTAGTGGGCAATATGGGTATCGGTCATGTTCGTTATCCGACAGCAGGCCGTTCAAGTTCATCAGAAGCACAGCCGTTTTATGTTAATTCGCCATATGGTATTACGCTGGCACATAACGGTAATTTGACTAATTCAGAGGCGCTTAAAAAAGAGCTTTTTGTTGAAGACCAACGTCATATTAATACCGATTCAGATTCTGAAGTATTACTGAATGTTTTTGCCCATGAGCTACAGAGCTTGGGCAAGCTCAGGATTAATGCTGACGATGTGTTTGATGCAGTTTCAGCTGTTCATAAGCGGTGCAAAGGTGCATACGCAGTGGTTGTGATGATTGCCGGATTTGGCATTCTTGGTTTTCGGGACCCTAATGGGATCCGTCCAGCTGTTTACGGCCAGCGAACAAATAAATCGGGGCGACACGAATATATGATTGCTTCGGAAAGTGTTGCGCTTAATGCGCAGGGCTTTGAACTGATTGGAGATATACAGCCTGGAGAGGCTATTTTTATTGATAAATCAGGTGAGCTTTCATCACGTCAGTGTGCAGAAAACCCAGTCGCAAATCCGTGTGTTTTTGAGTATGTCTATTTAGCACGACCTGATTCAATTATTGATGATATTTCGGTCTATAAAGCGCGATTACGTATGGGAGAGAGACTTGCCGACAAGATTCTTCGTGAACGCCCAGATCACGATATAGATGTAGTTATCCCTATCCCTGATACAAGTCGAACATCTGCGCTACAGCTTGCTAACGCTTTGGCTGTGAACTTTCGAGAAGGTTTTATCAAAAACCGCTATATTGGCCGAACATTTATTATGCCTGGTCAAAAAGAGCGTAAAAAATCTGTTCGGCAAAAACTTAATGCGATTGAGCTTGAGTTTAAAGGTAAAAATGTCCTGTTGGTCGATGATTCTATTGTAAGAGGAACAACCTCTGAGCAGATAATCAAAATGGCGCGTGATGAGGGTGCAAATAAAGTCTACTTCGCCTCTGCAGCGCCCCCTGTCCGCTATGCAAATGTCTATGGAATTGATATGCCGGCAGTGAGTGAGCTGATTGCCAATGGCCGTACTGAATCGGAAGTGGCTGAGGCAATTGGTGCGGATTGGATTGTTTATCAGGATCTTGATGATCTGATTGCGACAGTGCATGAGGGTAACCCGGACATTGTACAATTCGATACCTCCTGTTTTAATGCCGAGTATGTGACAGGTGATGTTGATGATGAATATTTAGCCTCGATAGGCCTTAAGCGTTCTGATGGCGTTAAGGAGTCTCTGGGTGACTCAGGCACAATTATCGACCTCCATAACTCCATTTAGTAACACTGATGAATGAATCCGATTGGGGAAATTATCTCCCCGAAACACAATCCATCCGGGCCGGGCAGTTTAGGACTGCTGAGCAAGAGCATAGCGATCCACTTTTCTTAACCTCCAGTTATATTTTTGGAAGTGCCGCTGAGGCAGCCGCACGCTTTTCAGGAAAGGAAGCGGGAAATATCTATTCTCGTTTTTCAAATCCTACGGTTCGCGCTTTTGAAGAGAGACTTGCTTTGCTCGAAGGTGGAGAGCGTTGTATTGCGACAGCATCTGGGATGGCAGCCATTGCAAGCATAGCCTATACCTTGCTGAATGCGGACGACCATGTGGTTTGTTCGCGCTCTGTTTTTGGTAATACCACGCTACTTTTCAAGAATTTCATGAGCCGTTTCAATGTTGACACAACATTTGTTTCCCTCACCGATCAAGCAGAATGGGAAGCGGCGATACGCCCGGAAACAAAACTGCTTTTTCTTGAGACACCCTCTAATCCGCTGACAGAAATTGCAGATATTCCGCGTTTGGCGCAGTTGGCACATGATAATAACTGCCTGCTTATTGTCGATAATGTCTTTTGTACTCCGGCACTGCAGCAGCCATTAGCACTTGGGGCGGATATTGTTGTCCATTCAGCAACAAAATATATTGATGGACAAGGGCGCTGTGTCGGTGGAGCTGTTGTAGGAAAACAGGCGCTACTTGAAGAGAAAATTCTCCCCTTTATGAAAACCTGCGGCCCTTCAATGAGTCCATTTAATGCTTGGGTTTTTCTAAATGGCCTTGAGACACTCTCTTTAAGAATGAAGGCGCATTGCGAAAATGCTAATGCGTTAGCGCATTGGCTTGAGGCTCAACCGAGTGTCAGTAAAGTTTATTATCCAGGATTGGAATCTCACCCTCAGTTCGAACTTGCAGCGAAGCAGCAAAAAGCGGCAGGTGGTGTATTGAGTTTTGAGGTTAAAGGTGGACAAGAGGCTGCCTGGAGATTGATTGACGCGACAAAAATGGTCTCTATCACCGCAAATTTGGGTGATACGAAAACAACGATTACGCACCCTGCAACCACGACACACAGCAAACTAACAGCTGAAGAGAGAGCGGAGTCTGGGATTGCTGACAGTCTTGTTCGAATCTCAGTTGGGCTGGAAAATAACGGAGATATTCAGGCGGATTTACTTAGAGGTTTGTGAATCGCATTTTTCAAATATAAAGAATTCATTGCAAGTTATAGCGCTTCGCCGGTTTGCGTAATGGCTTTTTTCTATAAAGTGGGCCCGGTTACTATGCTCTACGAGCAGTACAGCGGTTGAGCGAGTTCCATAACCATCATCCTTGATAAAGATAGGGGAGAGCTTACGTTCCCATTCAAGGCTAACGCCCGTTTTAGGTAATAGACTCTCTTCTGCGGGAGTAGGGTCTTCCATTATTTCCAAAAAATCTTCTGGGCAATGTGCTTTATTGTTTGCTAACAGGTGCTCGAGAGAATGTTTTACTTTATTAACCTTGGGCCAGTTACTATCGATGTGATGATTGCTCAATGCGTGAATGCCAGATTCGATGCAACTTAACTTGTTTAAGGTGCTGGAGTAATAAAACAGCTCACTACCATCGTAGAGCAGCAAGTTGAATGGGAAATAGCAATCGCGCTCGGCAGAAACTTTTTCTATATACTCATGAACGGAACAGTTTGAGTTTAAAAAGTCGGATATCAACAAACCACGAGATTTTAGAGGTTTGCTGCTTTCTGGAGGTGTGCGGAAGTTAGTAACCGCAGCAACTCTTCCTTTACGAGATAGTCCCAGCCACGTCCCACCCTCTTGCAGGTCTTTTCCGGCAAGTAAGTCTCCATCAAACTGAGCCGGTCTTGTTGGCCTCGCAAAGAATTCATCTCTATTTGCTAAGAGAATCAGCTTGTAAACAGGGTTTTCTTTATAAGAAAAGGCAATTAGACACATTCTTTGTTACGTTCAAGGGGGTGCTGTGATTCCAATTTTGGTGGCAAAATACTATAATCATCCAATTAACATCTGCTAGCTAGTCCGCATCGGTCGGTTTTGAATTGACCAATACGTGCAGCATCAGATTTAGATTATGCCGGCTCTGCCGGTAGTTTGAAACCCACCAATACAGGAGCATTAAATGCTTGAGCAATATCGCAAACTGGTAGAAGAACGTGCCGCTGATGGCGTTGTACCCAAACCTCTTGATGCAGAACAGGTCGCTGGACTTGTCGAACTGATCAAAAATCCACCAGCGGGTGAAGAAGAATTCATTTTGGATCTTCTTGTTAACCGTATCCCAGCAGGTGTTGATGATGCCGCTTATGTAAAAGCGGGCTTCCTTGCTGCTGTCGCAAAAGGTGAAGCGTCATCTCCAATTCTTGATGCTGCTCGTGCAACAGAGCTGCTGGGCACAATGCTTGGTGGTTATAACATCGGCCCAATGGTTGATCTACTAGATAATGCTGAACTGGCACCGGTTGCTGGTAAAGGGCTTTCTCACACATTGTTAATGTTCGATGCATTTCATGATGTAAAAGAGAAAGCTGATGCGGGTAATGCAGAAGCCAAAAAAGTAATTCAGTCCTGGGCTGATGGCGAATGGTTTACTAGCCGCGATAAAGTTGCTGAAAAAATGACTGTTACCGTGTTTATGGTGACTGGCGAAACGAACACAGATGATCTTTCACCTGCACCAGATGCATGGTCACGCCCTGATATTCCACTGCATGCTAAAGCAATGCTGAAAATGGAAAGAGAAGGTATTCATCCTGAAGAGCATGGCGTAACAGGCCCAATCAAGCAGATCGAAACACTTCAAGAAAAAGGTTTTCCTTTAGCTTACGTTGGTGACGTTGTGGGCACAGGTTCATCACGAAAATCAGCGACTAATTCAGTCCTTTGGTTCATGGGTGAAGAGATTCCTTATATTCCAAACAAAAAGGGCGGCGGTGTTTGCTTAGGTGGCAAGATTGCACCAATTTTCTTCAACACAATGGAAGATTCAGGCGCATTACCTATCGAATTGGATGTTAGCAAACTAGAAATGGGTGATGTGATTGATATCTACCCATACGAAGGTGCTGTTAAAAAGCACGGCACAGACGAAGTATTGAGCACTTTTGAACTGAAATCAGACGTAATTCTCGATGAAGTTCAAGCAGGCGGTCGTATCCCTCTAATCATCGGTCGTGGTTTGACTGGACGTGCTCGTGAAGCGCTTGGCCTTGAGCCATCAACACTGTTCCGCTCACCAACTGCAGTCGCGGATACAGGTAAAGGCTACTCTCTAGCACAGAAAATGGTTGGTAAAGCATGTGGCGTTGAAGGTGTTCGTCCAGGTGCTTACTGCGAACCTAAAATGACTACAGTTGGATCACAAGATACAACGGGTCCAATGACGCGTGATGAGTTAAAAGATTTGGCTTGCTTAGGCTTTTCTGCGGATCTAACGATGCAGTCTTTCTGTCACACAGCGGCCTATCCAAAACCTGTTGATGTGGTTACACATCACACACTGCCTGATTTTATTATGAATCGTGGCGGTGTTTCATTGCGTCCAGCCGATGGTGTTATCCACTCATGGTTAAACCGTATGTTACTTCCTGATACTGTTGGTACAGGCGGTGATTCTCATACCCGCTTTCCACTTGGTATCTCATTCCCAGCGGGTTCAGGTCTAGTTGCCTTCGCAGCCGCTACAGGCGTTATGCCACTGGATATGCCAGAGTCGGTTCTAGTTCGCTTTTCGGGTGAAATGCAGCCGGGTATCACGCTACGTGACCTAGTTAATGCTATTCCATTAAAAGCGATTGATATGGGACTTTTGACCGTTGCTAAAGAAGGTAAGATTAATGCTTTCTCTGGTCGTGTTCTTGAGATTGAAGGGCTTCCTGATCTTAAGGTTGAGCAGGCATTTGAACTTTCTGATGCATCGGCTGAGCGTTCAGCTGCTGGCTGTTCTATCAAATTAAATAAAGAACCTGTTATTGAATACCTGAATTCTAATATCACCATGTTGAAGTGGATGATTGCAGAGGGTTATGGCGATGCAAGAACGATTGCACGTCGTATTCAGGGGATGGAAGCGTGGTTGGCTAACCCTGAGTTGATGGAAGCGGATGCCGATGCAGAGTATGCAGAGGTGATCGAAATCAATATGAGTGAAATCAAAGAGCCGATCTTGGCTTGCCCGAATGACCCAGATGATGTGAAAACACTTTCGGATGTTGCGGGTACAAAAATTGATGAAGTGTTCATCGGGTCTTGTATGACAAATATTGGTCATTTCCGCGCTGCAGCTAACATGCTTAAAGAGTTTGGAGGTTCACTCCCAACACGCATGTGGGTTACACCACCGACTAAAATGGATGCCGCTCAGCTAACAGCTGAAGGTGTTTATAATGTTTACGGTACAGCGGGTGCTCGCACAGAAATGCCTGGCTGCTCACTATGCATGGGCAACCAAGCACGTATTGCAGATAACTCTACAGCGATGTCAACTTCGACTCGTAACTTTCCTAACCGACTAGGTACAGGCGCTGATGTTTATCTTTCGTCGGCAGAGTTGGCGGCGGTGGGTGCCATTCTTGGTAAAATTCCTACTTTTGAAGAGTACATGGAATTCGCGAAGAAAATTGAGCCAATGGCTGCAGAGACTTATCGCTATCTGAACTTTGATCAGATTGCTGAATATGTTGAAGATGCTAAATCTGTAAATGTTGATGAAGCTGCTGCTTAATAGCTGAGTCTAACAATTAAAAGCCCCGAAGAATATTTTTCTTCGGGGCTTTTTTATTATTTATCAATATGATGAAAGACTTTTTTAAAGTGATAGAAGATTGCCTTGTTTGTGGTGATGTTCAGCAGAAAGTAGCAAAAGTCATACAAGCACAGCAACAATTTGGCACAAAAAAACAGATTGGAATCTTTAAGGATGATGCTGAGATAATCAAAATTACAAAGGTTGGTTTTCCTAGTCGACCTGAACTGGTTCAGCTTAAATTATTACCCAAAAGAAGTTTCAAAGGTGAAGAGGGTAGAGCCGCTTTACTTCATGCGATTGCCCATATTGAATTTAATGCCATCAATCTAGCACTTGATGCCGCGTACCGTTATAGAGGGATGCCAGAGGATTATTATCGGGATTGGCTACGAATTGCCGATGATGAGGTGCGCCATTTCAAACTACTTGAAAAGCGCTTGGCAGATTATGGTGTTAGATATGGAGATCTTCCGGCTCACAGAGGTTTATGGGATATGGCAGAAAAAACTGCTGATTCCGCGCTAGAAAGAATGGCACTGATTCCTCGCTATATGGAGGCACGTGGTTTGGATGTCACCCCAGCGATGATTACGAAATTGAAATCTGTTGGTGATAAAGAGAGTGTTGCGATTTTAAAAATTATTCTTGAAGAGGAGGTAAGTCATGTCGAAGCCGGCTCACGCTGGTTTGATTATCTCTGCAAAGCCTCAGATAAAGATCCGGAAACCACCTACTTTGAAATTATTGAGAAATATATGCCAGGTGGTGCACCGGGCTCAATGAATATAGAGCTCCGCAAAAGAGCCGGCTTTAGCCAACGAGAACTCGACCATTTACAAAAAAGGTAGGCAAATGAGTAATGCAATAAAGCCCTTATTAACGATTGGATTTAGGCCTTTTTTTCTAGCGGCAGGGTTGTCAGGGGTCATTCTCATTTTTATTTGGGGTGCCTTTATTAGCCGAGGTATTTTTCCTGATAACTATTACAGCCCAGTTGGTTGGCATGCGCATGAAATGTTGTTTGGTTACACATTGGCGGTGCTGAGTGGCTTCTTGCTTACTGCAATAAGGAATTGGACTGGGATGGATGTTGCGAGTGGCAACAAACTAGCTATTATCGCTATTGTTTGGCTATTAGGGCGTTTAGCTCCTTTTGCAGATGATCTTTTTCCCGCCGCTTTGATTGCACTGATTGATCTGGCTTTTTTACCGTTGTTGATTGTTTATCTTGCGATTCCTCTATGGGCGCAACGTAAAATAAAAAACCTGCCAATTCTGCTTCTTTTGATGATTATGTTTATCGCTAACCTTCTTTTCCATCTCACTGTTCTTGGGGTGATGGAGGAAGGGATTAGTCAGTCACTTTATTTAGTAGTGGGCGTGACAATGGTTTTCATTGCCATTATCGCAGGGCGAGTCTTTCCGTTTTTTATACGTGGAGGATTACCCGGTTCTAACCCTGTGGCATGGTCAGTGGTTGAGATGATCTCATTGCTTAGCATTGTCGGATTAATGGTACTGAAACCGTTCTTCTATGAAAGCTTTGTATATAGTCTTTGCGCAGGTATTGCGATTCTCTCAAACGCTGTTCGGATGAGCGGTTGGTATTGCAAAGGGGTCTTAAAAGTTCCGCTATTATGGATTTTGTTAGCGGGTTATGGCTGGATGATTATCGGTATCGTTCTGGACTTACTGGCAGCTCATCAGTTGGTTGCGCCTCAGCTTGGGCTGCACGCGGTCACGGTGGGAGCGATAGGTGTTATAACGCTGGGAATGATGTCCAGAGTCTCTTTGGGGCATAGTGGTCGCCCTCTAATTGTTAGCCAGTCGATCACAATCGCTTTTGTGATGATTAATTTAGCAGCTCTCTTTAGAGTGATTGTGCCGCTATTTATGCCGAGCCTGTACACAGCCTGCCTGGCGGTTTCTGCTGGTCTATGGGTGATGGCTTTTCTTTTTTTCTCTATTTATTACGTACCGATATTGGTGCAGAAACGGGCAGATGAGCGTTAGTTGATTGGAGTGGTTTAGTAATGTGACTGCACATACTTATCGACCAAATCCTGGAACTCTTCAGCAATATGGTCGCCTTTTAGTGTTACTGTTTTCTTACCATCTTCATAAATAGGCGCGACAGGAACTTCACCGGTCCCGGGTAGGCTGATGCCAATGTTTGCATGCTTGCTTTCTCCAGGTCCATTCACAACACAGCCCATTACGGCTACCTGCATGGTTTCTACCCCGGGGTACTCTTTTCGCCAAACAGGCATCATCTTTCGCAAATAAGATTGAATTTGCTGTGCCAATTTTTGGAAGTAATCACTGGTTGTGCGTCCACAACCTGGGCAGGCGATTACCATTGGGGTAAAAGAGCGAAAGCCCATTGTCTGCAGAATTTCCTGAGCGACAATAACCTCTTCTGTTCTCGGTGCACCCGGTTCTGGTGTGAGGGAAATCCGGATGGTATCCCCGATTCCCTGCTGCAATAGAACAGCAAGGGCTGCTGTTGATCCAACGATTCCCTTGGATCCCATGCCCGCCTCAGTCAACCCTAGGTGAAGGGCGTACTTACTTCTTTCAGCAAGGCTTTGGTAGACAGCAATCAAGTCTTGCACATCACTCATTTTGCACGAAAGAATAATATGGTCAGCAGGTAGTCCGATCTGCTCGGCTTTCTCAGCACTTTCTAGCGCAGAGACAATTACGGCTTCTCGCATTACCTCTTTAACATCAAGTGGAGAGGGGAGTTTTGCGTTTTCATCGAGAAGGCGGGCTAAAACAGTTTGGTCTAAGCTGCCCCAGTTCACCCCGATTCGAACAGGTTTATTATATTGGCGAGCAAATTCAATCATCTGTGTAAATTGCAGATCGCGTTTTTTGCCACGTCCAACATTACCGGGGTTAATACGATATTTTGCTAGCGCCTTGGCACAAGCGGGGTACTTAGCAAGCAACTTATGGCCATTAAAGTGAAAATCACCGACCAAAGGGACATCACAGCCTAGTTGATCGAGTTTTTCTCGAATGATGGGAACGGCTGCCGCCGCCTCTTCTGAATTGACAGTGATACGAACAAGTTCGGATCCTGCTGCTGCGAGCTGCTTAACCTGCGCTACAGTTTTCTCAACATCCGCTGTATCTGTATTGGTCATTGATTGGACGATAACAGGTGAATCGCCGCCAATCAGGATATTACCGACCTTAACGGGGATAGTTGACGTTTGATTTGTTGTCAATTTAGCCACACTTCTTAAAAATTTTAGAAGTTTTATTTTAACCCAAAGTTGGTGGAAAAAATTCTCTTTAATTCTGTTTAGTGATGTGCCTGAAATTTACAAGGATCCAGCTATCCTTAGTAGATGTTTTTTACACCAATAAACTTTAAGCCCCTTTCTCAGTGAAGATACAACTAATATCAGATATTCATTTAGAGTTCGGCGATTTTGATTTGCCAGACACCGAGGCAGACTTGATTGTCGCAGCGGGTGATATTGGGCTAGGTTGCCAGGGTATCGATTGGTTAAACAGGCAAGATAAACCTGTTATCTATATTGCGGGAAACCATGAATTTTATGGGCTTGATTACCACGAAACACTTTCAAATATTAGAGCGAAGTCTGAAAAGACAAATGTGACGTTTCTGGAAAATGAAACTGTGGTGATTGATGGAGTGCGGTTTCTTGGTTGTAGCTTATGGACTGATCTTGGTGGCTCAGAAAATGATCATTTTAATCGTCTCGTTAAGTCGGTTAATGACTTCAGAAAAATATCTTTCGGGGATCGTGATTTTAATCACGAAGACTTTATGGAGTTGCACCAAAATTCAAGAGATTGGCTTGCTTCCACACTGGCAGAGCCATTTGAAGGGAAAACAGTCGTTGTAACGCATCATGCCCCCACCTACTGGAGTTGGCAGGAGCGCTTTGATGATCCCATGCTCCACGCCTATTGCAATGATCTGAAAGCATTACTACATAAGCATGATGTCGCATACTGGTTTCATGGACATACGCATTATGTTCAGGATTATTTATGTGCGGATACGCGAGTTATCTGTAATCCAAGGGGATATAAAAAAAAGGCGCGGCTTACAAAGCGGTTTGATCCTTTAAATTTGTTGTCAATTTAAATGAATCATTTAGATCTACTGCCAAAAATGTCAGTTGACAGTCAATTATGTCAGCTAGTGTGCTGGTAGATTACTTGCCGGCTACTGTATCTAAAGCTTTTAGAAGTTTGGCAAGGATAATGCATTTAAAACTATATTAAATAATTACACGCACACACTAATGATAAAAAAGGTCCTTAATAAAGCTATTTTTGGCAGCTTTCTTCTAATTTCATTCTCTTCTCATGCTACGGTTATTGATTTTCTTGCAGAAGGAACAGGCAATATGCCCGATGCATGGAGGGAAAATCATGACGAAAATGACTATATAGCTGATCCAGCTTCTAACTTCTTCAAAATTAAATTTTCTGATGGACAGGTGGGAGAGTCAATTTCTCAGGTTAGGTTCGATTTAAGGGCGGGGGGTGATGCCGATGCTTTTTTTGATCCAAGTGATGGGGATGCTAGTAGCGATAAGAATGGTGGTGGAAGAGGCTTTGGCCCTCTTATAGGGGATGAAACAGTTGGTTTGGCTTCTTCAGATATTATTTTTAGCTTAAGCCCTACTTCTGGGATTTCTCCTGTTTTAACAATTGATTTCTTGAACAATAACTTCAAAGTAGGCGATGTTCTTAGTTTTGGTATTGATATTGATATGTTAAGCGGTACCAGTGAAGATCTTGCTGGCGGCCTTCTTGGTCTGCAATCGGTTGGGGCAGCGGTGGAGTTGGCAGGAAGTTGTAGAAAAAGTGCGGCGACTAATTTTCAGCAAGACACGCGAAACCGCTCATCGGCACAAATTTCAATTTGCGGAAATAATGTGCCTGAACCTAGTACATGGTGGCTCTTACTACTTGGTCCTTTAGTAATGAAGTTAGCCAGCGAGCTTAAGCGTAAAAAATAGTTATAATTTTTCACGCTTTGCAATTTTAGACACCTTCCAAGGGTTCCAACGATCGTTATAGGAGGTTCGGTGTAAGAACTCCATAAGATAGGCGTATGTTCTAACTATCCTGATAAATAGCCCTGTGTATAGAGGCATCAAGGGGATTAAGAAAAGTAGCCTTTTTTCCCTGCGCCGAGCAGTGTGGCCAAAAATTAGTGAGGCAACCGAGAATTCAACTAAATTAGCAAACAAGTACAGGCAAAAATTTATAACAAAAATATACTCAAGCATGGATGCCTGGAAGATCAAAATTTGGGTGATATATATCCACCATTTTATGTCTAACAGGAGGTTAAAAAATAGGTTGTCTGCAGATGAAATGAAGTTTGAGAAGTTAAAGCTTGCAGATGGTTTAAGTAAGTCGCTGTGTTTTCTGACTCGAAACCTTATTAGTGAGCGGTCCCAACGGTACCGTTGTCGAGCAAGCTTCTGAAGGGTTGAGGGTGCGTTGGTATAACAAATAGCGTGTGGTTCATGCACTACTCGATAACCTAATTTTCTTATTTTTAGAGTTATATCTCCATCTAGTCCGGGCCCTACATCCCACCCTTGTAGCCGATCTAAAACCTCTTTACGAAACATCCCGTGGGCACCAGCAATTATCCTCAGTATTCCCAGCATTGATAATACAGTTCTCCCTGTCGAGATGGTTTTCATGTACTCAATAGCTTGCATGCTGGTTGTTAGACTTTCGTCAACATTAGCTACTCGAACATCACCGCCGACAGCCCCAATTTTTTTGTCCATAAAAAATGGCAGAAGTATTGTTTCTATAGAGTCCTTAGCCAGAAAAGAATCAGCGTCAATGTGTAAAACAAATTCGCCATTTGCGTATTGAAGGGCAGTGTTTGCTGCGGATGCCTTTCCTCCTCGTACTTGGTTTGAAATGAAGGTTGTTATCCTTCCTTTTGCCTCGAGTTCTCTGCAAATGTTTGAAGTATCATCATCGGATCCATCATCGACAACAATAATTTCAATCTCTTTATAGGTTTGATTAGTAAGGGATAGGCACAGTCTAGGAATGTGTTTACCTTCATTCTTTCCGGGAACGACAATAGAAACCAGAGGGCGCTCATGGAACAGTTGTTTTCGTGCTAGAGCTCTTAAAGGTTTTTCTCTTTTCCATTTTGGGAGATAAGAGATAACGAGAAAACTATCAAGTAGCACATACCGACACATATCGATAATAAAAAATGGCCAGAAATAAGCAATGACTTGCCAGTAGGTTAAGTCAGAAATAAATTGAATCAGGTTTTCAATGTACATCGTTTTCAAGAAGGAGTTCTAAGGACTTCTCTACATCCAATTGTCCATCAATTTTTTCAATTCTGGTTAAAATTTTGGGAGAATAATCAAGATTATTTTCAAAAAGTTGGGTGACTCCTGAAGTTAATCGATCAATCGCTATTTTGGCCTGCGCGGTATCTGTTTCCGTTAGAATCATAAAGAAGACCGATTCATTTCGGGCACTGATAATGTCTGATTGTCGCAATATTGACTTAAATATGGCGCTCAGTTCTGAAAAGACCTCCTCGGCTCGTTTGCCAAGGCTAACGTAGAGACTTTCGAGATTAGTAAACTGCGCAATAACGAAAGTGCTGTTTGTTATTTTATAGCGTTCGGTTCGAGAAACCTCAATTTTAATGAAGTCTTTAAAAGCAGTGTGAGTAAACAGGTTTAGCTCGGTTTCCAGGATATTGCTAAATAAGCTCTCTAGCCCATAAATAGCTGCATTGTGCCCAATTGATGTTGCACTAAATGCGTTGATAGTTTGCAAGGTTAAGTTTTCGGGCTTAGAGGAACGCCCACAACTAAAGCAGGTTGAGCTTATTTCAGGTTCTTGAAAAGAGTTTGCACAATTTCCACAGCGAAAAATAGAGGATGGTTTGTCATAGTCCACACCTATATGATGCAGTCTCCTATCGCATTTTGGGCAGATCAGCTCGTCTCCAAAAACAAATTCTGAAAATTCTCCGGTGTAAGCACACTTGAAATGGTGGATCAGCTCGTCAGCTTTAATATTTTCGGATTTGCAGTCTGGACAAGTTTCTTTAAAGTTTATAAAGGCACTATTACACTGGCCACATAGATGCGTCTTAGTGACAAAGCGAGATGAAAGCAGCCGCTGGTCTTCTAAAAAGGCGAGGGTATCGAAAAGGGCAGAATCATCTTTTTCAAACATTGTAGATATGGCAGGGTAATCATATCCACTATGGGCTTGAGTCGTCATGATGGGAGTAATCTCCGTATCACGACTTGCAATAAGCCGGAGGGCTTTCAGGCTAATGTTGATGTCAGAATGTTCTAAAGGATTGGGGATTTTCTCAATCCACTGGTTTAAAGCTTCAAATTTAGAGCTCAAATCATCTGAGGTTGTTTGATCAAAAATATTGGTGTCGCGCTGAGCATCAACGTAGAGCTTCAAAGAATCATTTTGATTTGATAATAGAACAATAGCGCGTAGGTAAACAGCAGGGGCAGGGTGCCTGCGAATGGCATGGATTAGTTCTTTAATAGTGTCTTGGTCACTCTCCTGAATTATCCAATAATCAATCGAGTCTGACTTTATCGAGTTGATTTCTGAAATAAGGCGGCATTCTGTATTGTTGATTAACGGACTGCTAGATGATTCGAGTTTTAATTGAATTGGCTTTCTCATTATTTAAGCCCCCTTATTTGAACTTCCATCCGGTCGTATGATTTCCACTTTTGTGCTTCGGAAGCATTAATAGGTACGATCTTGATTTCAATGCTACTTTCTTCTGATTCATACCCACGCCATTTTTTTGTATGAAAAAGGGCAGAGGAAGAGATGACTTCACTAACAATCCCCTGACCAACCTGTTTGTCTGGAAAAATAATTTCAACGTTTTTATCTACAGATAGAAACTGATTGCTTTCATTATCAATGTAGGCGTCTATTTTTACTTGAGCATTTCTACTTATAAGTGAAATAAAGGGCTCACCTTTTTTAACGAATTCATGGCGTTTATGTGAAATTGAATTAACTACTGAGGTAAAAGGTGCATAGATAATTTCATCTACGCAGCTACTGCTTGAAATAGTTGAGTTTGAGTTGATGTTCTTAAGAGATTCACTGCCGAGAAGAATTTCGTTCTTGAGAGTCTCTATTTTGTAGACAAGCTCATCGATAGCTCGCTCACCCCCTTTGGGAGGTCGCCTATTGATTTCTAAAGCGCGGCGGATTTCTTGGTCACTAAATCTTTCTTTTTCCTCTGATAATCTTTCATTTAGCAAGCGAAGTTGGGATTTTTTTAAGGCAATGTTTAGGTTTAACCTATTTACTTGACTTGCATCTTTAGATGGGCAATTTGCGGAAGATTTTATTCGCACCATAGTATGGCCTTGTTTAACTAACTCGCCTTCTGAAATAAAAAGGTCGATTATTTTTCCACCATGACTTGGGCTAAGAACTGTTCTTTCAATTTCAACCTGGCCTCTGCCTTGGAACTGGGTTATGCGCGTGTAGCCAATATAAGAGAGATAGCCAATGATTGAAAAAAGAACCGCAAAATAGACCCAACGTGTTATTTTTGGCGCATTATTTTCACTCGGTTCACCTTCAGGAAGTGTGGTGATATAGCTCTGTCTATTTCTAATTTTCATCTTTTTTCACCCACTTTTCGAATGAAGGTCTTGTATTGGTGTAGGCCAAAGGACCGAATTCCGGTTCTTTGACCAAGTTGTTCAAGTGCTTTCTCAATTTCCCACTCATCTTGAAAATCGTCGACTCTAAGAATGAGAGCAATTTTGCCCGTAGGTATACTATCGGTAATTGTTTTGATTCTTTTCTCAATCGTGTCAATAGAGTTGGTTCCATATGCCATGATGTAGACAGCATCGACCAGCTTGTTGATCTTTTGGTAGGTGGATTCTGGCCAGTGATGTGGAACAGCTACGGTTATCTTTTCATCAGGCAATTCTTGTCTGATGATTTCCAACATTTTCAGGTAATTTTTCAGATAGAGTCCCCGCTGTTTTTTATAACCGGGTAACGTATGAGGTTCAATATCGAGATGAATAGCGCCTGTTAGTCCTGCTGCGTTGATTACAGAGCGTGGTATTTGTTTGTATGATTCAGGAAATATCCAGCTGTTTGAACCAGTAATGATTTCTATTTGAATTCTGTTTTTATTGGAAAGTTTAATAAATCTACGTGCTTTCTCAAGATTAGTCTTTTTCCCGACGGATAAAGCGACTCTATGGATGCCTTTGGTATTAAGAAAATCAACAAGAATCTCATTATTTGTGGTGTTAAATGCAGACGACCAAATGTAGAGAAGTCTGTTACCTGGACGCGCTCTATAATCGATATTTTTTAGGGATGCTTGATAGACATATTGATTGTCATAAGCAACCCCAGCAGTTGATAAAACTGAGGCCAGCCGTTGATACAATTCATGTTTAGCTTTGACTAATTCAATGCTGGAGTTTAAGAGTGTTCGTAGCCTAATGACTGCACTGGCAAGCTCGCTGTCACCGAGTGATCGCTTTTCTACAAATGACCGTCTTGCCCGCTCATAAGAGCGAATGTAGCGGTACTGTTGTTTAATCACTCGTTCTAACTGTTCGTGATAAGACTGATAACTGTTTTCAAGTTTGACGCTCTGGGTGAGCAGCAAGTGTTGTGCCCCCTCTTCAATTGCTAGTTTTTTGAAATGAACAGAGGTGCTGCTCCTTTTTTCTAGAGGGATGGAGAAACGCAAACCAGCAACAACGCCTCTATCAGAGTCACTTGTACTGGTATCACCAAACTCATTTCGAACGAAGAAGCGTAGCCGGTTTCGTGTGACGGGGTTTTCTTTATGGTCAAGAATTTCTTTTTGAAGGTCGGAGAGTTCTTTGACTGAGCTACTGGACTGCATAGCTAAGCGAATAGACTGGATATCAAGATCAAGAACGGGAGGGTTAATGGCGAGAGTCGTATCTTTTTGAGGAAATATCGATGACAAATATCTTAGCTTTCGTTGAGTAGAAAATAACTCTTCTTCTGCAACTAAAAAATCATCCAGATAGCTCCAGCCTTTGAAATAAGCCCGGCGCTCAATGTTGTAGACGGGCTCCATTAAGTCAAGTTTAAGCCTGTATAGCGTATTTTCTAACTTACGGAATTGTTTTATTTGATTATATTGAAGGCACTTGTTTTTTATTGTTGATTGCTTGGATTTTCCTTCCAGTCTAGCTAGCTGAGCTTCTCGGTAGAGCGATTCAGCTTGTTGGCTATTTTCCATATAGCCACCTTTTAAAACATCCCAAGATAGCTCCAGATAGGCTCTGGAATCTTCATCTTGGTTAATATTGCTCTGTATATTTCTCTTGATATAGTAGCCATTCAGAGAAAAACCTAGCCGGTTATTTCGCTCGTCTGCCTCTGCAATTAATGCCTCTGAGCGCATGTAATCTTGTTTGTTTTCGCTACAGTTGGCTGTTTCAAAAAGCATATAGGCTTCATCGGCTTTTGCATCCGTAGGGTCAGGCAAACTAACCTCTAGTTTGTTGTAAATTAGTTCAAGCCGCTCCCATAATTCTTCTTGTTCTAAAGGTAATTCTGACCCAGAATTATTTGTGGCACTTGAGATACCCAAGGTACCACTGATAGCTGTCTCGAATGGGAAAATGCTAAAGGCAATAAATATGCTGATGTAAAAGGTTATTTTTTGCATGCAAAACAATGGGTTAGGTGATTTATTTTTGGCGCCACCATCTTCCGTGATGTTTTTCTTTAATGATGAAAGATTATAGTCAAAATTTCGGTTTGTGCTGTTTAAACAAAGACTAGCCTTCATACAAAATAGAGAGCACCTCAAAATAGGTTTCACCCTCAGGTGTTTTTACACGGATATCGTCACCTAGAAACCGCTTTAGCAAGGCTTTTGCCATTGGCGAATCAAGACTAATGTATTCCTCACGGTGATCAAATTCATCAGGGCCGACTATTCGATAACGAACCTGTTTGCCCTCTTCATCTTCCAGCTCAACCCATGCGCCAAAGAAGATTTGGTTTTGGTTGTCTGGAACTGTATTGACCGAGGTTAGATCCGGTAGCCTTTTTTGTAGGTATCTAACGCGATAGTCTATTTCACGTAGCTCTTTTTTCCGGTAAATGTACTCAGCATTTTCTGATCGGTCACCTTCGGCCGCTGCTGCAGAGAGAGCACTAACAACGTCGCGCCGTCTTAGCCAAAGTGCTGCGAGCTCATCATCGAGTTTTTGGTATCCCTCTGCGGTGATGTAAGGAGATTTTTTGGGTTGAGGAGGGCGGTAACGACTCATACTGGGTTAAATGTCATGGTCTATTTTGATCATTCTATCTTGCTTACAAATGGTTTCATATCGCGCTATGCTCATAGTTATTCTTTAACTGGAACTTACAATGAAAATAAAAAAGCTTTCAGTACCAAATTTATTTTTCACTTTGCTGCTATTACTGGTTAGTTCGACGAGCAGTTATGCATATCACGGTGTTGCATCAATTGATTTAAAAGAATTACTGGATGCAGCTTGGAGACAAAGTGGAGCAGCGCCGGTTTACGAACGAAGTAAAGAGGCACTTATTGATAAGTCTAAACTGTCTCAGCAGCTGTTTCCTTCAGCTGCACAAGTGGGTGGTTCATTTAATTCAGATGAACCTTTCAAAGATGAAGGAAGAAGGGAATATGAGTTGAATATTGCTTCACCTATTTGGCTTCCTAGACAGCGTAAAGCGATGAGTTCTGAAGTGGCAGCGGAAATGGGGCTATTGTCTGCCAAGGAAGTGCTCCAACGTTGGCAGTTGGCGGGTCAACTCAGAGATCTTTACTGGCAGGTCATGGTCGCAAGAAATGATATTAAGCTGGCAGAACGTAAACTGCAGATTAGCCAAAAACTCGTTTCGAATGTGAACAAAAGAGTTCAAGCGGGTGAGCTTGCTGAGATTGATTTATTGTTATCAAAGCAAAAAAAGCTGACGGCAGAAAGTGGACTGCTTTCTGCAAAGCAAAGCCTTGCTCGAGCCCAATTATTATTTAATGGGCTTACAGGAAAAGAGGCACCTGAAGACTGGTTAAGCGAGGAAGAGCAAAAAATTGAAATAGAGAGCCATCCAGTGTTGGTCACTCTTTCCAAGAGACTTATCCTAAATCAGGCAAAGTCTGAAAAAATAAAAAGTAAAAAAAGAAAGGCACCCAGCGTTGGTATAGGGATTAGGCGAGAAAGAGATGACCGTAATGAAGACTATCAGGACTCAGTTGGATTGCAATTTGTTCTACCTTTTGAAAACCAAGTTCTTAATAAGAGTCAATTAAGCCAAAACCTGGTGGCAAAGAGCGAAATTGAGTCACGCTATTTTAAAGAAAAGTACCAGTTGGCTAAAAAAATAGAGCTTGCTCGTCTAGCGGTCAAACAGGCTAAAAAATCTTTTGAAATATATGAACGTTTAAAGGTACTTGCAGTCCAACATTTTAGGTTGATGAGAAATGCTTTTGATATTGGGGAGGTTGGCCTTAGGGAGCTGTTACTGGTTCAAAATGAAAGTGATCAAGCGGTTGAGAGTAGCGCGCGGCAGAGGGTGGAAGTTGCCCGCACGATCTCCAAATTAAACCAAGAGCAGGGGGCTTTACCCTAGTTTAATTTGTAAAAAAGCGAGGGATTGAAATGAATTACCTAATTAGCTTGCTTAAAATAGTCACATTACTTGCTTGGACAGCAGGTTTTCTTTTGGTCTCACCTTTGGCTCATGCGGAGCAAGACAATGCAGCTTCCTCCTCACTAGAACTTTCTCAGCAATCTTCTCCCAAGGTCACGATTCAGAACGAGAAGGTTGAACTTGTCGGGTTGGTTGAAGAGGGTCATCTTTGGTTTTATCTTGATGACTACGCAACAAACCAGCCTCTAAAGGGTTCTGACCTTGACGTTCGTGTTGAGGTTTTTGGTAAGCGCTATCCAACGAAACAAATTGGAATTGGTGTCTATATGGTTCAGGAGGCAACATTTGCTGTCCCCCACCAATATGAGCTTACTTTTCTTATTAAATCTCACCATATAGATGAACAGTTACAGGGCATTTTAACTGTCCGAAAAGTTCAGGAAGTTGAAAAGGATGCTTTGATTCCTGAACAGCCGTGGGGGAATACGGTGGTTTATTTATTCATTTTTAGCGTCATTGCACTAATTTTACTGACAAAATTCACAAAGCCAGGAAAGATCCGGAAGAGCTTTAAAAGGCCTCCCGCTGCTCCGTTAATGATTGTTTTTCTAGCATTGCTGTTTTCAGTAGAGCATGTGGTTGCACATTCAGAGCATGAGGAAGGGGATGGTGTAGAGAGTTTTTCTGGTGTGATGGTCGATAAGCCGAAAACATTTCCAGATGGTTCGGTTTATTTGCCAAAATCCTCTCAACATCTGATTGGTATACGAACGGAAATTGTGAAACCAGAGATTGTTAAAATTGGCGTGAAGTTGTCTGGGCATGTGCAAGCGAACCCAAATTATGCAGGACAGGTTCAGGCTGCACAGGCAGGTAGGGTGGAAGTGGTTGGAAAAACACTCCCTCATATTGGAGAGTGGGTAGAAAAAGGTCAGCTGCTTATCCGAATCTCCTCAATAACCGCTCGGTTTGAGCAGGGTAATCAGCAGGCACAACTAGCAACTTTGGAGAATGCATTGCAGCTTGCTCGCGATAGGTTAACGCGGTTAAAAAAGCTTTCTGGAACTGTTCCAAGAAAAACAATTGATGAGGCCAAATCGGAAGTAAAAAGCCTTAAGGGGCGCTATGATGCAGTTTCTCAAAGCCTTATTCTTAGGGAGCCTCTCTATGCGCCAATTAGTGGTTTTATCACTCAAGCAGCAGTCTTACCAGGCCAGATTGTTGAAGCTCGGGAAACCCTTTTTGAAATTATGAACCCCGAAAGGCTGCAGGTCGAAGCGCTTGCCTATGATAACTTCCAGGCGCTACAAATAGAGCAGGCGGAAGTCGTTATAGACAAGACTCTCTCTATTCCTCTGATTTCATTGGGTAAAGGGGCTGTTTTACGTGGTCATGCGCTTCCTCTTTTATTTAATGTTGATATGAAGAGTCCGCCGCTATCTGTTGGGCAGGTAGTTAATGTCATTATTACAACTTCACAGAAAATCAGAGGGTTGGAAGTGCCTCGTAATAGTCTCGTTAAGAACAATCTTGAAAGAGATGTCATTTGGCTCCACAGTGAGGCTGAGCTGTTTGAGCCAGTTCAGGTTGAATGGCAAACTGTAGACGATGAGTCGATTGTGATTACAACGTCGTTGCCGAAAGGGGCGCGTATAGTGACGCATCATGCTTCTAGGTTATTGCAGATACGCTAACGAATGTTTAACCGCCTTATTACGAGTAGCCTTCAGCATCGCCATTTGGTTTTGGCTGCATCGGTGTTGTTGCTTTTTTTTGGACTGAATTCCATACAAAAACTGCCTGTTGATGTACTCCCTGATCTGAATAAACCTTCCGTAACGCTTTTGACGGAAGCACCGGGGATGGCCCCAGAAGATGTTGAACAGCAGATCACATTTCCGATAGAAACGGCGATGAATGGCCTCCCAAGTATTTCTCGGGTTAGGTCGGTATCTGGGATTGGGTTGTCGATCGTTTATGTCGAGTTTGGTTGGGATGCGGATCTTTATTTTAATCGGCAGTTAGTCTCCGAAAGGCTGCAACTTGTTAAAGAGCAGTTGCCTGATGGCATTAGCCCTCAAATGGGGCCGGTCACCTCAATTATGGGTGAGATTATGCTGGTCGCACTAACCGGTAATGATCAGGTCAATGCGCTGCAACTTCGTGAAACAGCAGATTATTTAATCAGGCCTCGCCTCTTATCTATTCCAGGTGTTGCTCAAGTGATTCCTATTGGTGGCGGAATCAAACAGTATCGGATCACGCCTGATTTTGTTCTTCTTAATGACTTGGGTTTGAGCATTCAGGATCTGCATGAGCGTCTAGCCGGTTTTGCTGAAAATGCCAGTGGAGGGTTTCTTGAGGATAGATCGAAAGAGTATTTGATTAGGACGATCGGGCGGACGACCTCGATCAAAGATCTTAAAAATCTGGTTGTAGGCTCTTCAGAAAAGCACTCTCCTAACAGTAAATCTCAATCGGTGATCCTTTCTCAGGTGGCAGATGTCAAAATCACTTCCGCTGTTAAAAGGGGAGATGGCAGTTTTAATGCGGGCCCTGCCGTTATCCTTTCAATTCAAAAACAGCCCGGAGCAGATACAGTTGAGCTGACAAAAAAGCTTAAAACTACTTTGATTAGATTGGACCGTAGCCTCCCAACAGGGATGAAGGCAAATAATATTATTTTTAAGCAGGCTGACTTTATTCAACGAGCTGTTAGCAATGTTGCAGAAGCACTGAGGGATGGTGCGCTACTCGTTGTTATTATTCTTTTTCTTTTTATGCTCGATGTAAGAGTTGCCTTTGTTACATTAACGGCTATTCCAGCCTCCATTTTAATCACGGCACTAATCTTTTCTTGGTTTGAGCTTTCGATTAACACTATGACGTTAGGAGGGCTTGCCATTGCAATTGGTGAGCTGGTTGATGACGCTATTGTGGGTGTTGAAAATGTTCGTCGGCGTTTGCGGCAAGCACCTCCAAGCTTTCATAATATAAACAGGCTTATTCAGCTGGTTGCCGATGCAACTATCGAAGTAAGGTCGGCGATTCTCTACGCAACGCTGATTATTGCGCTAGTTTTTGTTCCGCTTTTTGCACTTGGGAATATAGAGGGGCGGATGTTTATTCCCCTCGGAATAGCCTATATCGTCTCAATTTTGGCGAGTATGTTCGTTTCAATGACGCTAACACCTGTTCTCAGCTTATATCTTTTACCCAAAGTGTCTCAGGCTATAAAGCAAGAAGGCGCGCTTATCAGAGTTCTCAAAAAAGCAGATGAGAAATTGCTTAACTGGGCCTTCGATCACCATAAATTTATTCTCTCCACAGTGTTGGTTATTGTGCTTTCCGGAGCTGCAACCGTGCCGTTTTTTGCGCGCGCTTTTCTGCCAACCTTTAATGAAGGAACATTGACGGTGAGTGTTGTCATGAAACCGGGCACATCACTCACTGAGTCTAATAAAATTGGTCAGCTGGCTGAGAGCCTGTTGCTCTCAATTCCAGAAGTTTCACAAGTAGGCCGAAGAACTGGCAGAGCTGAGCTAGATGAGCATGCGGAAGGTGTTCACTACAGTGAGATCGATGCCGCACTGGTGAGCAGCGTACGGTCAAGGAAAGAGGTACTGCACGATGTACGAACCGCTCTATCGAACTTGCCGGCCTTTATATCCGTCGGGCAACCAATTTCTCATCGACTTGATCACCTTCTGTCTGGAGTTAGAGCCGAGCTTGTTTTAAAAATATTTGGGCCTGATATTGATAGGCTTCGCACACTTTCCGCCCAATGGAGCGAAAGGTTATCGTCAATTAATGGGCTTGTTGATCTTCAGGTTGAAAAGCAGGTGCTGATTCCACAACTTCAGATTCAGATTGATTACGATAAAGCACGGTTGTATGACGTGACGCCAACAGCTATTAATCGTGCGATCGCAACACTATCCAATGGCGAGAAAATTGCCGAAATTATCGATGATAATCGCTTTTATGATGTTGTTCTAAGATTGTCTGAGAAAGATCGAAACGAGAAAGGCCTTGCCAATTTGTTAGTCGATACTCCACATGGTCCTGTTCCTCTAAATCTTATTGCCGAAGTGCGTGAAGGGTTGGGTCCAAATCAGATAAACAGGGAAAATGGCCAGCGCAGGATTGTTGTCTATGCCAATAGAGAAAGTGGGGCTGATATGGCGGCTGTCGTAGAAGAGATCAGGATGATAATTGCGGCAACAGCACTTCCTAAGGGTTATTACATCTCCCTTGAAGGTCAATTTCTTGCGCAGGAAGTGGCATCTAAACAGATTGCTTTACTAGCGTTGTTTGCGCTCATTATGATCTTTCTACTTTTAAATAATCGTTATAAATCTCCACTGCTTAGTTTGATTATCATGGGTAATATTCCGATGGCACTTGTTGGTAGTGTTGCTGCGCTCTATCTCAGTGGCGGGGTTTTATCGATTGCGAGCCTGATTGGTTTTATTACACTTGCAGGTATTAGCTCTAGGAATGGGATTTTAAAGATTAGCCATTACATTCATCTTGCGCAGTTTGAAGGTGAACAATTTGGGAAGAAAATGATTATCCGAGGAAGTATTGAACGGCTTATTCCTGTGCTAATGACAGCCTTGACAGCGATTTTTGCGCTAATTCCATTGCTGCTTGCAGCGGATGAGCCGGGGAAAGAGATTCTTCATCCTGTTGCGGTGGTTATTTTCGGCGGGCTGATAAGCGCTGTTATTCTTGATACGATTGTTACCCCTGTTATGTTTTATCTTTGGGGTGAAAAACCGCTGCTGAAACTGCTTAAGAAGCAGTCTGCTTAAATAGTCTTTACTTCGAAATAAAACGAGTCCTACCAATATTAAAAGCTTCGATTTTTTTCGAGCGCACTATTTTTGATGGAAAATAAAAGTCATGGAAAAAGAGTCAGAATCGACACAAGAAATAAACAGCAATCAACGGAAGGGGAAATGGTTACGGCGTCTTTTTATTTGTGCGCTAATCATCGGGGTGATAATCATTTCTACCCCTTTTGCTATTCAGTATGGAATTGTTAAAGGATTAACCGCTGCAGGAAGCAAGCAGGTAACTGTTGAGGATGTGGACTTTAATCCATTTAGCGGTAAATTGGCGGTTAAAAATTTACAAGCTACCGTGGAAGGTAAGCCCGAGATAGAAGTTTCACTGTTTGCTATTGAAGTTGACTGGTTGCCGCTCTTTAAAAAACAGATTTCGATTAAATCAATTCTGTTAAAGGGCCTGAATCTAGACGTTGCACAAACTAAAGACAAAAAGCTGATTATTGGTGGACTTAATTTACCAGCCTCGGATGGAGAGGGTGATGTTAAAGAGAAGCCCGAAGAAGACGGGGCGCCAATGGAGTGGGGCATTGGGCTAGGGAGCATGCATTTTGTTGATAATGTGATTGACTTCCAGTCACCAGAATTTTCTACAGATATAAAGATAGATGATCTTCTTCTTGCTCAACTATTCAGTTGGAAACCAAAAGAAGAGGCGGATTTTAAAGTTTCAACGCGTATTAATGACGCACCCGTTTCGGGTGAGGTCAAGTTGTCTGCATTTGCAGACAGGCCGTTTGTAAAAGGTAAGTTGAAAATAGATCAATTTGTATTGGATCATTTTATAACGCTTGCTGGCGGTTCATTTAATGAACTTAAGGGGAAGTTATCGACAGACATCTCCTTTTCTCTGCTTATTGAGGAGTCTGGGGTCAGTTATCAGCAGGCTGGCATGATCAGCTTGCAAGAGTCGGAGGTCGGATTGACTGATATTCACTTGGCACACCAAAAAGCTGTTTGGGATGGTGAGATTAACTTCGCCCTCTTAGATGGCGAAATAGACTTGTCTGCAAAAGGTGGATTCGACCTTGATGGGCATAAAAATAGCCTTAAGTCGCCCGAGCTTGAGACTAAGTTGAGTTCAGCTGGTTGGAAGGGGAATGTTGAGTTTAAGCAGAAAGCTGAAAAAAGTCTGTTAAAAGTGAATGGCGGCCTTCTTGCAGAAGGGCTTGATAGCCGAAATCGCAAAACAAAATTGACTTTGCTGCAGCTTGATAAGCTCGAATTAAAAGAGATTTCCATCAATCAGCCGGAAAGTATCAATCTCTCAGAGATAGAGCTTAATGGTTTAAGCGTTGCAAAGAGGCAGGTAAAAAGTAAAGCGCTGATGACGAGCAGGCAAATTACGCTTAGTGAATTACAACTGCAGAACCTGTCAGACATTAATCTTGAGAAAGTTAATGTGAGCGCAATAGTTGCCGATATCAATATCAATAAAAAGGGCAAACTTGTGCTGCTTGATGAATTAATGAGTAGCCTCGAAACAAAAACAGAAGAAAAAAAGGAAGCCAATCCGGTTGTTGAGCCTGAGAAAAAAGCCGAGCCTTCAGCACTCCGAATAGGGGGGATTAATGTTATAGGCAAAAGCGAGCTTCATATTGCCAATGCGGCAATTAAAGAGATGGTTTTGAAAAAAGTTGAGTTTAAAAAAATCAGCATTGGTGAGTTGAATAACCAAAAGCCTAAAAAGCCAACACCACTTGAAATTAAAGGGCGGATTAATAACCACTCAAAACTTGCAATGAAGGGGAAAATTACACCTTTCACACCTAAACTAAATGCAAATGTGGACTTAAGCTTAAAAGCGCTTGATCTCCTAGATTTCTCTGAGATGGCAGAGAAAGAGATTGGCTATGAAATAGAAAGCGGGCAGATGAATGCAGATATTGCTGCCAAAGTGAAAGAGGATATTCTCGATAGTAATGTGAAAATTGCCGTACATAATTTGGTTATGGTGCCTGAGGATAAAGATAAAATTGCCAGCCTCTCTAAACAGATGACGATGCCCCTAGATACAGCATTGTCGATGTTGCGCGATAGCAATAATGATATCCATATGGAAATACCTGTAAAAGGCGATATTAATAACCCCGATTTTAGTCTTCGTGATGTGATGAAAACGGCACTCGGAAATTCAGTTATGAATTCAGCAACAACCTATATGATGTATACGCTTCAACCATATGGGCTGATTTATATGGCGGCTGATGCGGCTTATAGCGCAGCAACTGCCGTTGTTCTTGATCCTGTCAAATTCCAACCTAATGACGCTAAATTAAAAGGTGACGCGGAAGACTATCTTGAGCATATTGGTACGTTAATGCAGGAAAGACCTGGAATTAGAATCCGTGTGTGCGGGGTGGCAACGGAAAGTGACCGGTTAAAATTGGTGGAATTGGAAAAAGATAAAAAAGAGGCTTCTAAGAAAGATTATGAGGAAGAGCTCCTCAACCTAGCTAAAAGTAGAGCGCATGTGGTTGAAGGGCATCTTGAGTCCACCTATGGGATAAGTACGGAACGACTCTTTCGCTGCGCACCTAAAGTGACTAAAGAGGTGGAGAAGCAGCCGCGAGTGGAACTGCTAATCTAGCTTTGATCATAGGGCCTGTCTTGCGGGGTTGTTCGTCAGGAGACGACAGATTTCCCTGCTAGGCCCAAAATGTAATTTGTGATTACTGTTTAGCTAATTACTGTGGTGGTTTTTTCTTGTTTCGCCAGATCCTGTTTAGCTCGTTCAGCTTTTGAAATGTATTTAGGTTTGCTACTAGGGCTTAATTTCGCTTTAGCTTTTTTAAGTCTCTTTTTGAAAATGGCGTGGATTTTCTTTTTTCTATTCATAGAGTTGTTGGAATTAAATGTTGTTTTTTTGAATCATAGGTACAAGCCGAATTTGTTTCTATTCGCTGTTTGAATGGACTGTTCTGCAAAAGCAGTTTTCGTAATGTTGCAATATTGTTCTAGCTCGCTTGTTGTTATTTCCAAGACGCTGTTTTTGGTGATGTGCGATTAATCTCTGATGATAACGAATATGAAAGGCATTGTTAGCATCCCACATGGAACCGGTTAACGAAACTTTTCTGCCGCCCTGCTTTTTTTGTTTGGCTTGGGTGAAAATAATTTCGTAGTCACGGCCTTTTTCCGAAACGATGCACTCGTGGTGCAAGCTAAAAGCTGTTGTGGAGAGGTATTCGCGGAGTTCATATGCGGTGGTAGAAGGGCAGAGTAGGTAATCAATTTGTTGGTTGTCGCGCTTGCGGCTAATGTCATGAAGAATTTCAGCGATACGCTCACCCCCAATACCAGCTAAAATAACTAAATGACGTTGGCCGGATGGAAACTGGATTTTTCCAGCATCGGTTGCCACTGTTCGGTAACGATTGCTTCGATAGTAGCCTGCTAGTTTACGGTTTAGCTGATCGATAATGTGGGTTACTTGATCGACGAAATAAAGCGTAGTGCAAAGGTCATTGGCTAGAATCTTTTGGCCCAAGTAGCCATGATCGCAACCGCAGTCCCAAATTGCATCGTAGGTTTTGCATTGTTGAACAGCGTTGACGAGCTCAAAAATAGCATCTAGCCGCTTGCCAAGGGATTTTACAGCTTGCATGGTATGAGTGTCAGAATTAAGAGAAGGAATCTCTATTATAAATGCTATCTGGTCATAGCTGGTTAGTGTTCTTTTTCAGGTTTGGACAGCGGGTATGGATTCGTTTTAATTTCTTATTCATCGCTGAGTCATTATTGATGCTGTATAAGCGTAATAACAAGATATATGAAGCATGGCAAACCTTGCTAATATGCAGCCCATTATTTCGGAATTCTTTAAATGATGAGATTAAAAAGTAGTTTTACACCCTGTACACTTTTCATGTTGCTAGCTTTCTCCTTTAGTGCGCTTGCAGAAGAGCCAATTGTTTTGCAGTTAAAACAGTTTTTGAAGTCGACACAAACCTTAGAAGCCAGTTTTAGACAGTGGGTGGATGATGGGCATGGTGATTATGAAGAGTCTACAGGCCATTTTTATCTACAAAAACCCGACCTCTTTCGCTGGGACTATTTACAGCCGTATCGGCAGGAGATTGTTTCTGATGGGGAGAAGATTTGGTATTTTGATGCAGATCTAGAGCAGGTTACGGTTAAGCCATATAAAGCAATGCATGGTTCAGCACTTTTGCTTTTGCTAGGTAAAGGGATGGAGCTTGATGAGCAGTTTAATATTCAGATTATTGATCAATTTTCTGATGATGCGCGGATTAGGCTAGTGCCAAAAGGTAAGGGTCAGGGTGTTGAGCAGATTTTAGTTGGCATGAACAATGGTCAGCTATCCAGTTTGGCACTTAAAGACCCATTTGGGCAGATAACAAATATCGAGTTCAATTCGATTCAGAAAAATGGAGCGATAGAGGCTTCAGTTTTTAGCTTTACTGTGCCAGATGGGGCAGATCTGCTTGAGTCTGAGTAAGGGTATACATAATTGATGGTAATTGATGACCTGACAAAGCCGCTTGCGGAGCGAATGCGGCCTAGCCGGCTCGAAGACTATGTTGGTCAGAAGCACCTTTTAGCTGAGGGTAAACCACTTTATGAGGCTGTGCGTAGTGGGCACCTCCATTCAATGATTTTTTGGGGGCCGCCTGGCACGGGTAAAACGACTTTAGCACGGTTGATTGCCAATTATTCAAATGCAGAGTTCGTTGCGATTTCTGCTGTTCTTTCTGGCGTTAAAGAGATTCGAGCGGCTGTTGATGCTGCGAAGATCCGTTTGCAAAATGGTAGGCAGACCATTCTTTTTGTCGATGAGGTTCACCGTTTTAATAAGAGCCAGCAAGATGCTTTTTTGCCACACGTTGAGGATGGCACGGTTAGCTTTGTTGGTGCAACAACAGAGAACCCCTCTTTTGAGTTGAATAATGCGCTGCTTTCCAGAGCACGAGTGTATCTTCTTAAATCACTTCAAACAGGCGAGCTTGAGCAGCTGCTTGTCATGGTTGCTGAGAAATCTGGATTATCAAAGCCACTTTGCTTTTCGGGTGAGGTGAAAACACTTTTTGTGCAGGCTGCCGATGGAGATGCCCGAAGGTTACTTAACCTGATTGAAATAGCGCTTGAACTGGCTGTGGCTGCAGGATCGGAGGGTGAAATCAGTGAATCGATTGCAAAAGAGGTTTTAGCGGGTGGTGTTAGGCGTTTCGATAATAAAGGTGATCTATTCTATGACCAGATTTCAGCACTACATAAATCTGTTAGAGGGAGTGATCCTGATGCGGCACTGTATTGGTTTTGCCGGATGATTGATGGTGGTTGTGATCCGCTCTATATCGCTAGGCGAGTTGTACGAATGGCCTCTGAAGATATTGGTAATGCTGATCCAAGAGCTCTACAGATTGCACTGAACAGCTGGGATGTGCTTGTGCGTTTGGGCGGTGCAGAAGGTGAACTGGCAATTGCACAGGCGATTACTTATCTGGCTAGCGCGGCTAAAAGTAATGCGGTTTATATGGCTTATAAGGCAGCAAAAATTGATGCGGCCGAAACGGGTAGTCTTGAGGTGCCTGTCCACCTAAGAAATGCGCCAACAAAGCTGATGAAAGAGCTTGGTTATGGAAAGCAGTATCGTTATGCGCATGACGAGCCAGATGCTTATGCGGCAGGAGAAGAATACTTTCCCGAAGGCTTGAGCAAGCGTAGCTATTATCGTCCTGTTAATAGAGGTTTGGAAATCAAAATTGCTGAAAAAATGGCTCGGCTAAAGCAGCTTGATAGGCAGAAAAAGGGCGATTAGTTTGTTCGCTCTCGGCTCTATCATCCAGTGTGATTTGAGTCGCTCGTTTTGTTACAATGCTGCGTTGTTATAAAGAATAAAAAGATAACCGCCACGTTCCATTTTGAAATCATCTTTTTTTGTATCGAGACTGTTTTGAAATGGCCTTTTTAGATGGCCTTCAAGAAAATACCAAATGACTGAATTCGCAAAAGAAATTTTACCCGTTCATATCGAAGATGAGATGAGACAGTCTTATCTGGACTACGCCATGAGTGTCATTATCGGGCGGGCGTTACCTGATGTTCGAGATGGTCTAAAGCCAGTGCACCGTCGCGTCCTTTATGCCATGAATATTTTGGGTAATGATTGGAATAAGCCTTATAAAAAATCGGCGCGTGTTGTCGGGGATGTGATCGGTAAATACCATCCACATGGTGACACCGCTGTTTACGATACGATTGTTCGTATGGCACAGCCCTTCTCGATGCGCTATATGCTGGTTGATGGGCAGGGTAACTTTGGTTCAGTTGATGGTGATTCGCCAGCTGCTATGCGTTATACCGAAGTCCGCATGGCTAAAATCTCACACCAGTTGATAGCTGATCTTGATAAAGAGACAGTCGATTTTATCCCTAACTACGACGATTCAGAGTCTGAACCTGCAGTCTTTCCCTCGCGCGTTCCAAACCTGTTAGTTAATGGTTCATCTGGGATTGCCGTGGGGATGGCAACCAATATTCCACCGCATAATTTAACTGAAGTTGTTCAGGCAGTTTTAGCTGTTATTGAGAACCCTGATGTCTCAATCGATGAGTTGATGACACACCTTCCTGGCCCCGACTTTCCGACAGCTGCTTTTATTAACGGGGCATCGGGAATCCGTGAGGCATATGAGACAGGGCGTGGCCGGATTTATCTGCGAGCACGATGCCATATCGAAATTGATGAAGATAAAGGCAAGCAGACAATTATCGTCGATGAATTACCGTATCAGGTCAATAAGGCGCGGTTGCTCGAAAAAATCGCAGTGTTGGTTAAAGAGGGGCGTTTGGAAGGAATTACCGCACTTCGAGATGAGTCAGATAAAGATGGCATGAGAATGGTCATTGAACTGCGGCGTGGTGAAGTTGGTGAGGTAATTCTCAATAATCTTTACCAGCACACACAGTTGCAGAATGTATTTGGCATTAACATGGTGGCATTGATAGATGGTCGCCCGCGCTGCCTTAACTTGAAGGAGATTTTGGCGGCCTTTGTTGATCACCGTCGTGAAGTGGTTACCCGCCGGACAATCTTTGAGCTGCGTAAAGCGCGTGAGCGTGCGCATATTCTGGAAGGGTTGGCGATTGCGCTAGCAAATATCGATGAGATGATTCAGGTGATTAAAACCGCAGCGAATCCGGCTGAGGCGAAAGTGAAGCTGCTTGAGCGTGTTTGGCCATCATCATTGGTCGAAAGTCTGCTTGATCGCGCAGATGGTGGTCGTTGCCGTCCAGAAGAGTTGGGTGAAGAGTTTGGTATGACTGCAGATGGCTATCGTCTGTCACCTGCACAGACTCAGGCGATTCTTGATCTTCGTCTGCATCGACTGACCGGCTTGGAGCAAGACAAGCTTATTGATGAGTACAAGCAACTGATTGTCCGAATTGATGAGTACTTGGAAATACTCATGAATGATAGTCGTCTAATGGAGGTTATTCGTGAGGAGCTGCTTGAGGTTGTCGAGCAGTTTGGTGATGCACGCCGTACAGAAATTATTCATAACCACCTGAATCTTTCTGCAGAAGATCTGATTACAGAAGAAGATATGGTGGTAACTGTTTCGCACGAAGGCTATGTTAAATCACAGCCATTGAGTAGTTATTCTGCACAAAGGCGTGGCGGAAAAGGGAAGTCGGCGACAAAAACCAAAGAGCAGGACTTTATCGACAAGCTATTTGTTGCCAATACGCACGATACGCTGCTTTGCTTTTCTAGCAAGGGGAAAGTTTATTGGTTGAAAGTTTATCAACTTCCCGTTGCAAGTCGCGCAGCTCGTGGGAAACCATTTATCAATTTGTTGCCGCTTGAGACGGAAGAGCGCATTAGCGCTGTTTTACCGATTCGTGCATACAATGAAAATGAGTTTATCTTCATGGCGACCGCAGCGGGCACTGTTAAGAAAACACCGTTAAAAGAGTTTGAGCGGCAAAGATCTAATGGGAAAATTGCACTGGATCTACGCGGTGAAGATGAGCTTGTCGGTGTTGCGGTTACCGATGGAACCAAGTCAATTATGTTGTTTAGCAGCTCAGGTAAATCGGTCTGTTTTAAAGAAAGCGATGTGCGCTCGATGGGTCGAACCGCTGGGGGTGTAAGAGGTATTCGCCTTCAAGAAGGGCAGAAGCTGATTTCTTTGATCGTGCCAGACGAAGAGGGAACAATTTTCGCAATCACCGAAAATGGCTTTGGAAAACGTACAAAAATTGATGATTTCCCTATTCATGGCCGCGGTGGTCAGGGTGTTATCGCGATTCAGACCAGCGAGCGTAATGGGGCGGTTGTGGGTGCCAAATTAGTCGGTGAATCTGATGAGGTGATGCTAATAACCGACGCAGGTACGCTCGTAAGAACAACAGTCGATGGTATTTCTGTATTGGGTCGAAATACTCAAGGTGTGACGGTTATCCGCTTAAGTAAGAATGAAAAAGTGGTGGGTGTCGATCGAATTGAATCACTTGGCGATGAAGAAGGTGAGGAGTCGGATTCTGAAGCAGAGGAATCTTAGTAATGTCCCGTATTTACAACTTTAGCGCTGGCCCATCTATGTTGCCGGAGTCGGTGTTAAATCGAGCAAAAGAGGAAATGCTTGATTGGCAAGGTTGTGGGATGTCTGTGATGGAGATGAGCCACCGAGGTAAGGAATTTGTCTCAATTGCAGAAAAAGCTGAGGCAGATCTACGGGAGTTAATGACGATTCCTGATAACTACCGTGTGCTTTTTTTGCAGGGTGGAGCGACATCACAATTCGCAATGGTTCCTCTCAACTTATTGCAGGGAGCTAAAAAGGCTTGCTATATCAATACCGGAGCCTGGTCCACAAAGGCTATTGCGGAAGCGAGTAAATATACAGAGGTTTTGGTTTCTGCCTCTTCTGAAGCTGAGAGCTTCACAACGATTCCGGAACAAAATAGTTGGCTGATTGATTCTGATGCGGCCTACCTTCATTACACCTCTAACGAAACAATTGGTGGCGTTGAGTTTCAGGGGATTCCTGATAGCAAAGGCTTAACGCTTGTTTCTGATATGTCTTCGAATATCCTTTCTAGAGCTGTCGATGTTAGCAAATTTGGTCTTATTTATGCTGGCGCACAGAAAAATATGGGGCCTGCTGGAATTACAGTCGTAATTGTTAGAGATGACCTGCTAAAAGGAGTGGTGGCTTCAACGCCTTCCATGCTTGATTACTCGCTTCATGCTAAGAATGACTCGATGCTCAATACGCCGCCAACGTATAGCTGGTACCTGATGGGGTTAGTGTTTGGGTGGATAAAGAGTCGTGGTGGGCTTGCAGCAATGGAGGCGCATAATATTCGTAAAGCTGAAAAGCTCTACGGACAGATTGATGGATCCGGTTTCTATAGTAGTCCAGTTGATCCACGCTATCGCTCAAGAATGAATGCTCCATTTATTCTTGAGGATGACTCTCTGAATGATAAGTTTTTGAAGGATGCGAAAAGTGAAGGATTGGTCGCATTGAAGGGGCATCGCTCATTTGGTGGGATGCGGGCCAGTATTTATAACGCAATGCCAGAAGAAGGTGTCGATGTATTGGTCGCTTTTATGCAAGAATTTGAACGGCTAAATGGTTAATGATTTAGTTTCGAAATGATACCTAATTCATTGATATATAATGTTTTAATTTAAGATAAAAATGCTTCCAATTTAATAATTAAGCTACTAGAAAATAATGGATAAACTTCAGTCACTTCCAGAACTTCGTGATCAAATTGATCAAATAGATAAAGAGATTCTCTTATTAATAAATAGGCGAGCGGGTATAGCGCAGGAAGTTGCTAGAACAAAAATTGCAGCAGGCGAAACGGGTGATTTCTATCGTCCTGACCGTGAGGCTGAAGTATTAAGGCGTATCAAAGAGATTAATGATGGGCCACTTGATGATGAAACAGCGGCACGTTTTTTTCGCGAATTGATGTCAGCTTGCCTTTCATTGGAAAAACCTTTGGACGTGGCTTTTCTTGGGCCAGAAGGGACATTCACACAAGAGGCAGCACTTAAGCATTTTGGCCATGCCATAAATACGCGGCCAATGGTTGCTATCGGGGATATTTTTCGTGAAGTTGAAAGTGGTGCTGCTCACTACGGAGTTGTACCTGTTGAAAATTCAACTGAAGGGGTTATTACCCATACGCTAGATAGTTTTTTGAATTCTTCCCTGCTTATCTGCGGTGAGGTTGAGCTTAGAATTCATCACAATTTGTTATCTAAAAGAGCCGGCTTGGATAAGATTGAAGAGGTGTTTAGTCATCAGCAATCGTTAGCCCAGTGTAGAGAATGGCTTGATATTCACTTGCCAAATGCAAAAAGGACAGCCGTTAGCAGTAATGCTGAAGCAGCTAGGATAGCAGCGGGTACAGTAGGTGGCGCTGCAATTGCGGGTGAAGCTGCAAGTGAAATATACGACCTTTTGGTTGTCGAGAAGAATATTGAAGATGAGCCGGACAATACAACACGCTTTCTAATTATTGGCAAACAGGCACCAGGTGTGACAAGTGACGATAAAACAACGCTTATCATCTCAACACAGAATCGCTCTGGCGCACTGCACGATCTTTTGGCGGTATTGGCTAAAGCGGGTATCAGCATGACGAAGATTGAATCACGGCCCTCTAGGAAAACACTTTGGGATTATCTGTTTTATATCGATATTGATGGACACCAAGAATGTGCTTCGGTTTCAGAAGCGCTAGGTAATCTTCGTGAACAAAGCAGTACGCTGAAAATTTTAGGCTCATATCCCCGAGCTGTGTTGTAAAAGAGTTATTAATGGAAAAAAACAACTTTATTCAACTGGCAACACCCGCAATTCAAAAGCTACAGCCATACCTGCCAGGCAAGCCAATTAGCGAACTTGAGCGAGAGTTAGGTTTACAAGAGATTGTTAAGCTGGCCTCTAACGAGAACCCTTTGGGAACGAGCCCAAAAGTTCAAACGGTTATTCGAGATAACCTAGGTGAGTTGACACGATACCCCGATGGTAATGGATTTGAATTAAAACGAGCGCTTGCAGAGAAGCTTGATGTAGATACCGCACAGATAACGCTAGGAAACGGCTCAAACGACGTTTTAGACTTGATAGCTAGGACATTTCTGTCGGCAGAGTTAGAGGCTGTTTTTTCAGAGTATGCTTTTGCGGTTTATCCTATTTCAACACAAGCGGTTGGCGCGAAAGGAATAGTTTCACCGGCTGGATCGGGTGGCTCTTGGATGAGATATGGCCATGATCTTGATGCGATGCTGGGAAGCATTAGCGAGAAGACAAGGCTGGTTTTTATTGCAAACCCCAATAACCCAACAGGTACTTGGTTTGGGCGTGAGCAGTTAGAAAGTTTTCTTGATGCAGTCTCTTCTCAAGTGATTGTCGTTGTAGATGAGGCCTATTTTGAGTATGTGGATGATCCCAATTATCCAGATGCAAGTAGCTATCTCGAGCAGTATCCTAATTTAATCGTAACGCGCACATTTTCTAAGGCGTATGGATTGGCAGCTTTACGAGTGGGTTATTCGCTGTCGAGTGCCGAGATCGCGGACCTGTTAAACCGTGTTCGGCAACCTTTTAATGTTAATTCATTAGCCTTGCTTGCGGCAGAAACGGCATTGAATGATAGGGCCTACTTAGAAAAAACAAAGAAAGAAAATCGACAAGGTGTTCAGCAGCTAACTGAGGCTTTACAACAACAGGGTTTTTATCCAATTCCTAGCGCAGGGAATTTTATTTGTGTTGATATTGGAAAACCTGCAATACCCGTGCATGAAGAGCTGCTTAAAAAAGGTGTTATTGTTCGCCCAGTGGCTAACTACGGGCTACCTAATCACCTGCGTATTTCAGTTGGGAGCAAAAATGAGAATACATTTTTCATCAAAGCAATGGCGGGTATCGCGTGATGATTAAACACCTTTGTATCATTGGTGTTGGCTTGATTGGCGGTTCATTCGCGCGTGCCGTAAGAGAACGGGGTATTTGTGGTCGTATAACAGGTGTCGGAAGAAATCTTGAAAACCTTGAGAAGGCAGTTGAGTTAGGGGTTATTGATGATTTTGATTTTGATATTAAGCGTGCAGCTAAAGAGGCCGATTTTGTTTTTATTTCAACACCTGTCGGGAGCTACGAGGCAATATTTTCAGAGTTAAAAACTGTCTGGTCCACAGAAGCAGTTTATACCGATGCAGGTAGTACTAAACAGAGTGTAGTGGATGCATTAAATGCGGTTTTTGGTGAGGTGCCTTCCAATTTCATTCCTGGCCATCCAATAGCGGGTGCAGAAAATAGTGGTGTTTTGGCCTCTCGCGATGATCTTTACAGGCATAAGCAGGTTATTTTGACGCCTCTAGAAAATAGTGATGAATCTGCTTTTGATAGGGTCAAAAATGTCTGGCAGGCAATAGAGGCTGATATTTCAAAAATGGCACCGGCTCATCATGATCGGGTTTTAGCTGAAACCAGCCACCTGCCACATCTGTTGGCGTACGCACTCGTTGATCTGCTTGGGCACAAAAATGAGCAGAGAGAGGTTTTGAAATATGCTGCGGGTGGTTTTAGAGATTTTACCCGCATTGCATCGAGTGACCCCCGAATGTGGGCCGATATTTGTGAAGCGAATGATCGCGAAATTATTCCGCTGCTAGACCAATTCTCATCAGAGCTGAGTAAAATTTCAGAAATGTTAAAGGCGCAGAAGCAAGGTGATTTATTCGCGCTATTCAAACGGGCAAAAGAGACTAGGCAGCAGTTTCTAGATCAGTCCGATAATCAATAAAGGTACAGGTTTGTTATGGCAAGTGTAGTGTTTTTGGTCGCACCAGGCGGCTCTCTTAAAGGTGAAATCAGGGTTCCTGGTGATAAATCAATTTCTCACCGCTCGATTATGCTGGGAGCCATCGCTGAAGGGGTGACAAAGGTCAGGGGTTTTCTTGAAGCAGAGGATGCTTTAGCAACACTGGCTGCATTCAGGGCGATGGGAGTAAAAATTGAGCGTTCAGAAAACGGTGAATTGACTATTTATGGCGTTGGTAAGAGGGGATTAGTCGGCGCTAAAGAGTCTCTTTATTTAGGCAATTCTGGCACCTCAATGCGGCTTCTTTCTGGCTTGCTAGCGGGGCAGAAGTTCAGTTCAGTCTTAACAGGTGATGATTCACTCTCAAAGCGTCCCATGACGCGGGTAACAGATCCACTTGCGTTGATGGGAGCAGTGATAGGCACAACTGAAAATGGAACAGCTCCTTTATATATAGAGGATATGCCAAGCTTGAAAGGTATCAGTTATGAAATGCCGATGGCATCAGCGCAAGTTAAGTCTTGTTTGTTGCTGGCTGGCCTGTATGCAGAGGGGGAAACTTGCGTTACAGAACCTGCACCCACACGCGATCATACAGAAAGGATGCTTGAAGGGTTTGGTTACAGTGTCAAGCGGGAAGGCGGTCAAGTCTGCCTGACAGGTGGTGGTGAGTTAAAGGGTACAGAAATTGATGTGCCGGCTGATATCTCGTCTGCGGCATTCTTTATGGTTGGTGCTTCAATAGCAAAAGATTCTGATGTGCTGCTTAAACATGTTGGTATCAATCCAACACGTACAGGGGTCATCGATATTCTAAAGTTGATGGGCGCTGATATTACGCTATCCAATGAGCAAGTTGTGGGTGGTGAGCCTGTTGCCGATATTCGGATCAGGTCGGCGGAACTGAAAGGCATCAATATACCTGAAGAGCTTGTTCCTCTAGCGATTGATGAGTTTCCTGTGCTGTTTGTTGCGGCGGCTTGTGCAAAAGGTCAGACGGTATTAACAGGAGCTGAAGAGTTACGAGTTAAAGAAAGCGATCGAATTCAGGCAATGGCTGATGGTTTGGAGCAGCTTGGTATTGACGCAAAAGCAACAGTTGATGGAATGATTATCCAGGGGGCTGAAGAAGGATTATCAGCTGGTAAGGTTGACTCACATGGAGACCACCGGATTGCAATGGCATTCTCCATTGCGGCTTTGCGTGCGAAGGGCAATATTGAGATTGACGATTGTGAAAACGTGAACACCTCATTTCCAGAGTTTATAGAATTGGCTGCCTCACTTGGCTTGATGGTTAAGGTTTCAACGGATGGTTAGTCGTGTGCCTGTCATCACAATAGACGGTCCTAGTGGGGTCGGCAAAGGCACAGTCAGTCGAGCAGTTGCGAAAAAACTTAATTGGCACTATTTAGATAGCGGGGCGATCTACAGATGCTTGGCAACTGCAGCAATGCAGGAAAATTTAGAACTAAATGATGAAGGAAAGCTTATCGACTTGGCGTTAGAGATGAAGCTGGCTTTCGAATTTGCAAGTGATTCAAATGAGCTTCTCGTTATGTTGAACGGTGTTGATGTTTCAGGCGCTATAGCCACAGAAGACTGTGGAAGTAATGCGTCAAAAATAGCAGTTTTACCCGGCGTAAGAGCTGCGCTTTTAGCGAAACAGCGGGATTTTGCACAAGAGCCTGGTTTGGTGGCAGATGGCCGAGATATGGGTAGTGTTGTTTTTCAGCAGGCGGAGTTCAAATTCTTTTTAACAGCTAGTGCCGAAGAAAGAGCCAATAGGCGCTATAAGCAGTTGAAAGAAAAAGGAATGGATGCTAATCTTGATCGGATCACGAAAGAGCTTATAGAAAGAGATCAGCGTGATTCTGAGAGGGCAGCTGCGCCTCTAACTGCTTCGGCTGATGCGATTATTATTGATTCATCAGATATGGTGGTTGAAGAGGTTATAGGAAAGGTTATATTGAAGGTTTCTTAGCCCTCTTATTATGGGTTGTTGGCGGTATGAATTATAGGTCAATAACATTTTTTAAATTTTATTAATTGATTAAGGCTTTCAGTGAGTTACATGAAAGAGAGCCTGCTTAGGATATGAATATGAGCGAAAGCTTTGCGGAGTTGTTTGAAGAGAGTTTGGCAAAAACCGAAATGCGGCCTGGTGCTATGTTGGCAGGAACCGTAATAGAAATCGGTAATGAGTATGTTGTAGTTAGTGCTGGCTTAAAATCAGAAGGTTTTATCCCTAAATGGCAGTTTTTGACGCCAACAGGTGATCTTGAAGTTGAAGTGGGAGATCAGGTCGAAGTTGCACTTGATATGGTCGAGGATGGACTCGGATCAACTCTTCTTTCAAGAGATAAAGCTAAAAAACATCAAGCATGGGCCGATCTTGAGCAAGCTTTCGAAGAAAATGCGACAATTATTGGCCGTATTTCAGGCAAGGTACGTGGTGGTTTAACGGTTGCTGTTGGCGCACTACAAGCCTTCCTTCCTGGCTCTCTAGTTGATGTTCGCCCACTAAGAGATACCTCTTTCCTAGAAAACAAAGATCTAGAATTCAAAGTCATTAAAATTGACCAAAAACGCAATAATGTTGTTCTATCTCGTCGTGCTGTTGTTGAGTCTGAGTACAATGCAGAGAGAGAAGAGCTACTGAAAAACCTGAAAGAAGGATTGATTCTTCCAGGTATCGTCAAAAATCTTACAGACTACGGCGCATTTATTGATCTTGGTGGTATCGATGGTCTACTGCATATTACTGATATGGCATGGAAGCGTGTACGTCACCCTTCAGAGCAGGTAGAAATTGGCCAAGAAATTCAAGTTAAAGTACTTACTTTTGATCCTGAAAAGAATCGAGTTTCACTTGGCTTGAAGCAGCTTGGTGAAGATCCTTGGGTCAACATCGCTCGCCGTTACCCAACGGGAACACGTCTGTTCGGTAAAGTAACAAACCTAACTGATTACGGTTGCTTCGTTGAAATTGAAGAGGGCGTAGAGGGGCTTGTTCACGTTTCTGAGATGGATTGGACTAACAAAAATGTTAATCCATCTAAGCTTGTAGAGCTAGGTGATGAAGTTGAAATCATGGTCCTTGAGATTGATGAAGACCGTCGCCGTATCTCACTTGGTATGAAGCAGTGTAAAGTTAATCCTTGGGAAGGCTTTTCTGCAACACAGAAAAAAGGCGACAAGCTAACTGGTAACATCAAATCAATTACTGACTTCGGTATCTTCATCGGATTAGAAGGTGGAATCGATGGGCTAGTACACTTAACTGATATCTCTTGGTCTGAAGCAGGTGAAGAGGCTGTTCGTAATTACAAGAAGGGCGATGAGATTGAAACTGTCATCTTGGGCATTGATCCTGAAAGAGAGAGAATCTCTCTTGGAATTAAACAGCTTGAGCACGATCCACTTCAAGATTTCCTTGCTGCACATGAAAAAGGCAGTATCGTTACTGGTACCATCAAAGAAGTTGATGCAAGAGGCGCGACTATTCAGTTAGCAGACAACATCGAGGGTTACCTGCGCTCTTCAGAGATCCAGCGTGACAGAGTTGAGGATGCCCGTACTATCCTTAAAGTTGGTGAAGAGGTTGAAGCCAAATTTATGGGTATAGACAAGAAAAATAAGGCTTTGAACTTGTCTATTAAAGCTAAGGATGTTGCTGAAGAGGCTGCTGCGATCAAAGGTTATTCTAAGAAGCAAGCTGAAGCCCCAACTTTGGGTGACATCTTTAAAGAACAGATGGACGATTCAAAATAGTTGTAAATTTTATAGTGAAAGGAGAGGGGGCTTAAACCCCTCTCCAATCATTGATTGCCAGGAATCTAAACGTGACAAAATCAGAACTCATCGAACTACTGACCAAAAAGCAAACACATCTTGCCTATAAAGATGTAGAGCTTGCAGTAAAGTGCATCTTAGAGCAAATGAGTCGGTCATTGGCTTCTGGGGAGCGTATTGAAATTCGTGGTTTTGGGAGCTTTACCTTGCATTATCGAGCTCCGCGTATGGGACGCAATCCAAAAACGGGTGACTCTGTTTCTCTTTCTGGAAAATATGTACCGCACTTTAAGCCGGGGAAAGAGCTTCGAGACAGAGTAGATGAAGCCCGAGAGCGCACTAAAATAAGATAGCGATAACAATTTTATCTATTTTTATTTAATCAATCCGGTCTAATAAGAAGGGGAATAATTAACAAATGAAGATCATTAACCTCCTGCTTTTTTTAACAATACTGGTTATTGGGTTTATCTTTACCATGCTTAATTCGGCTAATGTAGAGCTTAATTATTACTATGGTTTAATTGAGCTACCACTAGCGCTCGTTGCGATGGCTGCCCTTTTGGCTGGGGTTTTATTGGGCTTGTTTGTTGAGTTTGGCAAAGTGATCAGACTCAAAAGTGAGCTTTCTAAGGCAAAAAGAAAGCTAAAAAAAAGTGATGAAGAGCTGGATAGTCTTCGCACTTTACCCACTAGAAAAAACTAACAAACTAGAGCGCTAATTTTAGCTTAAACTTAAGCGTCCTCTCTGGTTTTTCACAATGAGAGAGCAGGTAGGAAGAAATCTGCTCATCCTCGAACACATAAAACTCGCTATTAAAAAAGGTGTGGATAAATTACGCCACGAATTTAGCGAGGATTTCACAAGGTTATAAATCTTTTCAAGCTAACAATGCAGTGCTGTGCTTTTTGAGAAGAGTTTTGCTGAATGCATCATGTAAGCCACTTTATTCTAGATTTTCAGGGGCTATGTTCTAGGATCAATTGTTACTCTTAGTTGATAATTAATCCGGTGAATTGATAGAGATTACCTTTCTACCATCATTTTATGTTGCAAAACTTTTGGTTTGGAGAGATCTGCTGTTAGGACTGGCGGAGGGGTAAATATCAGGGCGTGTTAATTTCTATCTATTTTCGAATTTATTGATGACTTCAACGCATTAAAAAAGCAGGTCCCCAGACAAGACCTGCTTTTTATTTTCTTTAATGCGGCTTAGTTAGCCATTCTTATCTGCTGTATCTTTTTCTGATACGGTAAAAAGCCCAGGGATTTCCGCACTCTGGTTTGAAGCTGGTTTGGAATTGTCTTTGTTCTTTTTCTGAACACCGCCTTTAGCTTCCTCAGTTTTAGGTGCTTTCGCAGCCTCAGGTGCTTTCGCAGCCTCAGGTGCTTTCGCAGCCTCAGGTGCTTTCGCAGTCTCAGGAGCTTTCACAGCTTCAGGAGCTTTCACAGCCTCAGGTGCTTTCGCAGCCTCAGGTGCTTTCACAGCCTCAGGTGCTTTCGCAGTTTCAGGTGCTTTCGCAGTCTCAGGTGCTTTCACAGCTTCAGGAGCTTTCACAGCTTCAGGAGCTTTCATAGCTTCAGGAGCTTTCGCAGTCTCAGGTGCTTTCGCAGCCTCAGGTGCTTTCGCAGCCTCAGGTGCTTTCGCAGCCTCAGGTGCTTTCGCAGTCTCAGGTGCTTTCGCAGTCTCAGGTGCTTTCGCAGCCTCAGGTGTAGGGGGTTCTGATGTAGCTTGTTCTGATTTATTGCTTCCACTGTCTGTGTTGGGCCTTTCAGAAGCCGAGTCTACAGGTGAAACTGATTTAGTTGATTTAAGTGGTTGCTTGCTAATTGTCCTCGGTCTTTTCGAATTTTGTGCAGGCCCTTTTTTATCTATAGCGTTGTTTTGGTTTGCGTTATTAGCAGTCTCATTTTTAGAGGTTACTTGCTCAGCCTTTGGTGTTTCAGTGGCTGTCGTTTCGCTGTTTTTTATTTGAGCATTGCCATTTTCGTCGCTGTTTTGTTTAAGCTCATTTTGGCTTGCTTCTACTGAAGAGACTTCTCTATTTTGCTTTCTATTGCCCCGTCTAGGCCTTCTTCTGCGGCTGCTTTTTGTGTTTGTGGCGCCTTCATCTTTACTGCTTTCAGGTTGGTTTCTGGAATCGGGCTCATTTGAAGCAGGGCTGACATTGGTTTTCTTCTCTGCCGGTTTGTTACGAGGTTTTCGCTCTTGTTTGTTTGCAGATTGCGATGAGCGTTTATTTTTTTGCTGGCGTGGAGCTCTTTTCCTTTTTTCTGGTTCACGTTGAGAAAGAGGGGCTTTTGGTGCCTCGGCTTCCTTTTCAGGCCCTGAAGCGGTAGCTTCGTCCCCGCCAATAATTTTATTCCACAACCGCTTTATAACACCGGTCTCTGGTTCAGGCGTTGGAGCAGCTCTTACTGGTGCAGGTGATTTTGGAACTAAATCTCTGACCGCAGGCATTTGAGGTTCAGGCCGATTGCTGATTTGATATTGATTACTATCGGTTGGAGTTTCTGTCTTAAGCTCATAGCTTGAGTTGCTGTCATTATCAGTGTCAGCTGAACGGATTCTTTCAACCTCATAGACAGGAGTTTCCATATGCTTGCTTGGAATAACAATAATGGAGACTTTTTGGCGTTCTTCAATTTGATGGATAACGGGGCGTTTTTCATTTAACAAAAACGTTGCTGCATCGACAGGTAGGTGAACAATTACTTTGGCTGTATTATCTTTTATCGCCTCTTCACCAATTATTCTAAGGATAGATAGGGCGAGTGATTCGATGCTTCGGATTGAGCCTTGTCCGCTACAGCGGGGGCACGTTAGCTGGCTTGATTCACCTAATGATGGGCGGATACGTTGCCTAGACATTTCTAGTAAGCCAAACCGGGAAATTCTTCCAAGCTGGACGCGCGCACGGTCCATTTTTAATGCTTCACGTAGCCGTGTTTCAACTGCCCGTTGATTCTTTGAGGGCGACATGTCGATAAAGTCGATGACAAATAGGCCGCCAAGGTCTCTTAGGCGTAACTGGCGTGCTATTTCATCTGCCGCTTCAAGGTTGGTGTTGAGGGCAGTTTCTTCAATATCGCTTCCTTTAGTTGCCCGAGCTGAGTTGATATCGATTGAGGTGAGCGCCTCAGTTGGATCGATCACAATGGCTCCTCCCGATGGAAGAGAGACTTCGCGAGCATAGGCCATCTCAATTTGGCTTTCGATCTGGTAGCGACTAAAAAGTGGCACTGAGTCTTGATATAGCTTTGCCTTAGGCAGAAAGTCAGGCATTACCTGCTGTAAGAAATCATGAACTAGCTGATAGCTATTCGGGTTGTCGATTAAAATTTCATCGATGTCTGCGCGGAGGTAGTCTCTAAGTGCACGAATGATGATGTTGCTATCTTGGAAGATTAGGAAGGGCGCTGCTTTCTCTCTTGCAGAACGGTCAATTGCCTCCCACAAGTGCAGTAGATAATTCAGGTCCCATTGAAGCTCTTCAATGTTTTTGCTAACGCCTGCTGTGCGGACGATAAGGCCCATTTCTTCGGGAATTACTAGCTGATCCATTACCTCTCGGAGGTCTGATCTTTTTTCGCCTTCAATTCGCCTTGAGATGCCACCTGCACGCGGATTATTGGGCATCAGAACTAGATAGCTGCCCGCTAGGCTAATGTAGGTTGTTAAAGCTGCACCTTTATTTCCGCGCTCTTCTTTTTCAACTTGCACAACAACTTCCATGCCTTCATGGAGGAGTTTTTTGGTGTTGGCTCTGGTTATTTCTATGCCCTTATCATTTTTAAGATAAGTATGGGCAATCTCTTTGAATGGGAGAAATCCGTGGCGTTCACCACCATAGCTGACGAAGCAGGCCTCAAGGCTGGGTTCTACTCGTGTAATCGTGCCCTTATATATGCTTGCTTTTTTTTGTTCTTTTGATGGCACCTCAATATCGAGGTCATAAAGTTTTTGGCCATCAACCAATGCAACGCGTAACTCTTCTTGTTGAGTCGCGTTGATTAACATTCTTTTCATTTTGTACTGAACTCCGGTTTTCTCCGTAGCCAGAAACAGTGCGAACACACTAAATTGCTTAACTTATGACCTGTTTAATTATATGTTAATCAACAGGTTAGTTGGCTGCGAGGCCTGTAAATAATTTAATTTTCAGCTTTTAAATGGCTGTTTTAACTTAATTAAATAAGTCGCTGATCACGGTTTCAAATTTGAGGGAAAGTGATCTGAAATTTACTTTGCAGACTAGTTGTTTATGTCCGTAATTATTTGAGATGCAAAGTGGCATTTTTCCACTTTTTTGCAGCCTCATTGAATCTGTTCTGGTTACTGGGAATTAATCTCGCTCATCTAGGGTCGAGCGGTGTAAACCCAAAATTTTAACTATTGGCCTGTTATCTATCCATTTTGAAAGGGTGGAAACGCTTGTTTATCCGTCACACGCCACTTTCTGTTTAAGTGCAGGCCGATCACATAATGTTTAGCTACCGACAAATATCAGTTTCTTAGTGTTTTTCACTCGCTGATTCTGTGCTCTATAACGTAGAGCTAAAGGTAGTTCCTGAATATATCAATATTTACTACTTGCAGCAATAGTTTTGAGGGTTAGCAGTTGTTTTTAGATGGTTTTTTATCGCGAGATCAAGTTTGGATTGATATGATTACTCGATGGAAACTAATAAACAATCTCATCTTGCTGTCGAATTGGTCAAGATTGATAGTGAGCGTGCAGGGCAACGGCTCGATAATTTTTTGATTGCAAAGCTTAAGGGTATCCCCAAAAGTCGTATCTACAAGATGTTTAGAAAAGGTGAGGTGAGAGTCAATAAAGGTCGCATTAAACCGCAGTACCGTTTACTTGAAGGTGATGTGGTTCGTGTGCCACCGGTTAGAGTGTCTGCGCAGCCAGAAAAGGAAATTTCCGTTCCCTTTTTGAAGGATAAGCTAGAAAGCAGGGTTCTTTATGAGGATGAGCGTCTATTGGTACTTAACAAACCATCGGGGATGGCGGTGCATGGCGGTAGCGGCTTAAGTTATGGCGTTATTGAAGCTTTACGTGCTATTCGTCCTGATTGTCACCACCTTGAGCTTGTTCATCGTTTGGATAAAGAGACATCAGGATGTTTGGTTATTGCTAAAAAAAGGAGTGCACTAAGGGCGCTCCATGAGTTATTTCGTGGGGATGGCGTTAATAAACGCTACCTTGCACTTCTGGTCGGACAGTTTACCCAGAAATATCAACTGATTGATTTGCCATTGGATAAGAATATCAGGATCAGCGGAGAGCGGATGGTGACAGTATCTAAGGATGGCAAACCATCACAAACGGAATTTAGACTTAAGCGCTCTTTTGCAGACTTTACATTGATAGAGGCGAAGCTAAGAACTGGACGAACCCATCAAATTAGGGTGCATGCGGCTCATACGGGTTACCCTTTGGCTGGGGATGAGCGTTATGGAGTTGACGTAGTTAATCAGAAGCTGAGAAAACTTGGCTTGAAAAGGCTGTTCCTGCATTCATCAAGAATAGCCTTTAAGCTCCCTTCATCTGAAGATTACATTGATGTCGAAGCGCCATTGGATAGCGACCTAGCCAATTTCCTAGAGAAATTGCCAGCATGAGAAACCGGTTTGAACTACTGATTTTTGATTGGGATGGGACGTTATGTGATTCGGTTGATGGGATTGTTTCATGCATTCAACAGTCAGCTGGCAACCAACAGTTGGAGATTCCATCTGTTCGCCGGTCTCGCGATGTGATTGGGCTCTCACTAGATCATGCCATGATGCAGTTATTTCCTGAGCTGACAGGAAAGCATATAGATACGCTTGTGAACGAGTACAGAACACTTTACCTATCTGAAGAAAGGGCAATCGATCCGCTTTTTGATGGTGTTCCAAAGCTATTATCTGAGCTTCATCTTGCCGGTTATAAACTGGCTATCGCAACCGGAAAAAGCCGAAAAGGGCTGGAGCATGCATTAAAGACGACAAATGCCAGTGATTATTTCGACATGATTTGTTGTGGAGATGAGGCGTTATCCAAGCCTGCACCTGATATGCTTCATAAATTATTGGATGAAGCTGGAGTCGCAGCTGAGAAAGCATTAATGATTGGTGACTCTTGCCTGGATCTAAAGATGGCTAACAATGCAGGTATTGATTCGGTAGCGGTTAGTAGTGGCGTTCATAGCCGATCTGAATTGATACCTTTTAAACCGGTATTGTGTCTGGATGAAGTGAGGGGGCTAGCTGCCTCTTTATTGTGACTATTTACTTTAATTTTATTTAATAAATATTTGTTTTAATTGATAAGGTGGTTGAATGTTCGGTTCATCAGATAAGAATGAAAATGGTGGGAAAGTGCTAGATAAAAATTCTAATTGGGAGCGAGAGGTGGTGGAAAAGCTGGCTTTCGCAACAATAAAGGAGCAGAGAAGAGGCAGGCGTTGGAAGATTTTTTTTAGGTTGGCATTCTTGTTGATCTTGGGCGGTTTTCTTTTTGCATCGTTTGATAAAAACCAAGAGAAGAGCTTTCCTACAGGTTCTCATACAGCTGTAGTTGATGTGAGCGGGATTATTTTTGATGGATCAGAGGCATCTGCAGATATTGTCATTGCTGGCCTACAGGCAGCGGTAAAAAGTTCTGGAACAAAAGGGATCATCTTAAAGATAAACTCACCAGGTGGAAGCCCGGTACAAGCGGCTTACGTTTACGATGAGATCAGAAGGATCAAGAAGAACCATCCAGATCTGCCGATTCATGCTGTTGTTGCTGATATTTGTGCATCAGGTGGCTATTTTATTGCAGCCGCCGCAGACAGCATCTTTGTGAATGAATCGAGTATCATCGGCTCTATCGGAGTTGTAATGAATGGGTTTGGTTTCGTTGACACGTTGAAGAAATTTGGTGTCGAGCGTCGTTTAATGACCGCTGGAGCACACAAAGGGATGCTGGATCCATTTTCACCTCAAAATGAGCCGGAGAAGGCACGTGCACAGAAGTTACTAGATGGTATTCACGAGAATTTTATCACCGCAGTTAAGCAGGGGCGGGGGGCACGCTTAAAAGAGACGCCTGATACTTTTTCTGGTTTAGTTTGGCTGGGCTCAGAAAGTATTGAATTAGGTATTGCTGATGACCTAGGGACAGTTCATTCGGTTGCCAGAGATCAGATTGGAGAGCCAAAGATTGTTGATTTTACTCACCATGAAACAGTTTTTGATCAGTTTGTGAAAGGAATGGGGACTTCTATGGGGCAATCCCTGTTGAGTGTAATAAATAGCGGCTCTTCTTTCTCCATTCGGTAATCTGTTTTAACTGATCGAAGCTGAGCCTAGTTCAGCTTCGATTCAGCCGCTTGGAATATGATTTTCTCGAAGCAACTAAGCAGGAGAAAGTCATGAAAAAGCAGTTTTTTGCATTATCAGTCGCTCTAATATCTCTTGTGCAAGCACCTGAAATATGGGCGGGCCGTTACAATCAAAATGGTTTTTATGATTCAGCGAGGGTGGTCAGTGTTGAGCCAATCATAAGGCAAGTTCGGTTTCAAAGGCCGCATGAGGAGTGTTATAGGAGGGGTGCGATACCACATGAAGGGCGGCGATCTTATACAAGCGTCATTGGTGGTGGTTTGATTGGCGGTGTTATTGGTAATCGCTTTGGAAAGGGGCGAGGTAAAGATGCAATGACCATAGCTGGAACATTATTAGGTGCCTCAATTGGTGATGATCTCTACCGTGGTAGAGCGCTTTATAGGCAGGCACCGGCAGTACGAAAAGTGTGTGATGTCAGTTATTCAAACCATACAGAAGAGGAGGGGCGCGGTTATCATGTTACTTACCGTTATAAAGGTAAACTTTTTGAGCGGCAAATGGATCGTCATCCAGGGAGAAAATTGCGAGTTTGGGTTGGTGTGACACCCGTTGGGTAAACTACAGCCTCTTTGTGAGGCAAAAAAGGCTTCTATCTCTGTTGACGGTTTAGCATTAAAAGCTATGGTAAAGTAAGTTTATTAAAAATTGTGGCAGGCAGATGGTAAACAGATTAAAGCAACTTTTCTTTATCGCAGCAGTGGTAATGGCAATCCCTCTTTCAGCGAGTGATTCTATGGATTCATGGTTAATGGCCGCTCTTGATCGCGATGCAGCGGCTGAAATTGTTCGCAACAAGCAGGCAGGTCGCATTTTGGAAGTGAAAACAAAGAAGCAGGCAGGAAAAGAGATTCACGTGATTAAAGTTCTAACAGATAATGATCGAGTCAAACTGTATAGAGTTGATGGCGAATCTGGAAAAATCATCAAAAACAGATAACCACATAACCTTATGAGAATTCTTGTCGTTGAAGATGAACCTGTTCTTCAAAAACAGCTGAAAGAGCAGCTTGAGAAAAAGGGATTTGCTATTGATGTGGCGAGTAACGGGATGGAAGGCTTGTACTCTGGAGAAGAGTTTCCGGTCGATGCTGCGGTTATTGATATTGGTTTGCCCGATTTCTCAGGTATTGAGTTAATCAAAAAATTACGCCACAAAAAGAAAAATTTCCCTATTCTGATTTTGACGGCAAGAGACCGCTGGCAAGACAAGGTAGAAGGGCTCGATGCAGGGGCCGATGACTATCTTGCTAAACCATTTCACTACGAAGAGTTGATCGCCCGCTTAAATGCACTCATACGGCGGTCGGCAGGTAAATCACACCCATCTCTCGAATCTGGCTTTATCAAGCTGGATACACTTTCTCAGGAGGTGATTGCATCAGGTACAAAGCTTGATCTTACCGCCTATGAGTATAAGGTTCTTGAATATCTTATGGTGCACGAGGGAGAGGTTGTTTCCAAAACGGTACTGACAGAGCATATTTATGATCAGGATTTTGATTTAGATAGTAATGTCATCGAAGTTTTTGTCGGTCGGTTACGGAAAAAACTAGATCCTGATGGCACCTTAAAACCGATTGACACGTTGAGAGGGCGTGGCTATCGGTTGAAAATCGCTGAGTGAAAGGTTCACTTAATCTCAGGTTAATTATTTCATCAAGCTTCGTGCTAGCCGCATTCTTGGGGCTTGCCGGCATTGCACTTGAGCGCGCCTATAAAGAGGGGACTGAGCAGGCGCTCAGAGAGCGCTTAAAAATTCACATCTACGCAATTCTTTCCTCTGCGGAACTTGATCGGGATGGGCGCATCCAGATGCCAGAATCATTCCCTGAAGCCCGTTTTTCATCATCAGGGTCGGGGCTGCTTGCTTCGATGTTTGATCAGAATGGTGAACTGATCTGGCGCTCAAAATCAAATATTGGGGATAACCCGATTAGGTTCGAAAATATCTCAACGGGCGAAACAAAATATCCCTATCTTAAAAGTAGAGATTATCCAGCCGGTTTATATGCAATCTATTATAGTTTTGTCTGGGAAGATATTTCCGGGCGAGAACACAATTTCACTCTTGCTGTTGCAGAAGATGCTATGTCTTTGCAGTCCCAAATCAGTGGTTTTCAAAATACGCTTTGGTCGTGGCTGGGTACGATTGTTCTTTTATTGATTATTGTTCAGGCCGCTATATTACGCTGGAGCTTAAAACCACTCCGTATTATTGCGCGCGATTTGAAGGCGATTGAAGGTGGCGAGAAAGAAAAACTTGATGACAATTATCCGAAAGAAATCAAAATATTATCAGGTAATATTAATGTTCTTATTGACAGCGAGCGCTCCCACCTTGAGCGCTATAGAAATACTTTGGCAGACTTGGCGCACAGTTTAAAGACTCCACTCGCAATTCTTCGTGGTTGTAGTGAAGGCGAATTGATTTCGCCGCAACTTAAATCGACGCTCAGAGATCAAATTGATCGAATGGATGAGCTGGTGGAGTATCAGCTAAAAAAGGCGGCAGCTAGAGGAAAAAAGAGGCTTTCATCTCCTGTCGAATTATTGCCAATTTTAGATAAAATTATTCGCTCACTCGATAAAGTTTATGTTGCAAAAGAGATACAGTGGGAAATTTCAGTTAGTAGAGAGCTGGCTGTTTTCTGTGAGGAAGGTGACCTCTATGAGATTTTCGGGAATCTTTTAGACAATGCCTGTAAATGGACTAAAAATAAGATCGAAATTTCTGTCGTTCCAGAAGGCACAGATGGCCAAGTAATGCTCTCTATTGCCGATGATGGGCCAGGAGTACCCGAGGAAAAAATAGAAGAGGTTATGTCACGCGGAGTCAGGGCCGATGAACAGGTAAAGGGGCATGGTATTGGCTTAGCAGTTGTCAATGAGCTTGTCCGGTTGTCAGGTGGAGAGATTATTGGCACAACAGGGCCTCTTGGTGGGCTGGAATGGCGTGTGACTCTACCAAGGAAATGACATGGCTAAAGAGATAAAGGTTTTATCGGAGGAACTGATACACAGCGGCTTTATGCAGCTAAGTTGTTATCAACTAAAGCACACCCTGTATCTGGGCGGCTGGGGTCAGACATTACAGCGAGAGCTATTAAAACGGCGGAACGCTGTCGCTGTTATCCCCTACGATCCAGTCAATGACAAGATTATCTTAATTGAACAATTTCGTATTGGTGCGATAAAAGAGGGAGATGCTGCCTGGTTAACAGAGATTGTGGCTGGAGAAATAGAGGAGGGTGAACTACCAGATGCTGTCGCAAGGCGTGAAACCCAAGAGGAAGCGGGTTGCAGTATAGGCGATCTACATCACTGTCTAGATTTCTATCTAAGCCCCGGGGGTTCCACTGAGAAAATCAGTCTCTTTTGTGGCCAAGTTGATGCAACAGGTATTGGTGGAGTGCATGGGCTAGCAGAAGAGGGAGAAGATATTAAGGTAACCGTTGTCGGTTTTGGCGAAGCGATTGAAATGCTAAATCAAGGCTTGATTCAGTCAGCGATACCCATTGTTGGGATTCAATGGTTGGCAATGAACCGAGACAGAATCAGATCGCAATGGAACCCTGATAAATTAGCGTAGCTCTTCAGTCAAATCTTCAACACGGATGAAAATCTTATTTTCGCTTTTCCGAGTGCTCCGGTGGCGAGAAAGAATTCCACTGCTATCTCTATTTTCTTCCTCATCGACCCCTCCTAGCTCAACCCATTCGCCCAATTTAACAGTGAGTGTTGTTTTCGCTGAAGAGGTATCTATTATATTTCCACCGCGAGGGCTCAATTTGCTGGACCAAGGTGATATCTCAAGCCGAACTTGACTGCCAATGAGTTTAGGGCGCACGTAAAAGCCGCTTGTTACATCATGGTATTGGATGCCGCTGGCTACACCGACATGAGGGCCATAACGGTATAGCTGGTATTCAGGTAGCGGCAGTTTTGTACCGGTCTGAATAAATGCCTCTTCACCATCTACTGTTTTGATAGACTGCTTTTCCTCTTGGTTTTGATGGTTTTCTGTTTGCTTTATATGTCCGCGTGCGTGCAAGTTTGACCTAGATGTTGAAATTGTTCCGCGAACATGTGCATCAGCTGAAAATTGCTCAGCAGATAGGTTTTTGCCTTGAATGACAGTAATTAAAAGCTGGTGTGGTGCTTGGTCGAATCGTTCTATAACGGCCAATGCTTCAGTTAAGCGTTCTTCTGAGGTTTTAATAATAAGTTGGCTTCCTGTTCCGATGAGTACATCACCATCGGCAAGAAAAGGGCGAATAAGAGGGATTATTTCATCAGGCAGAACGTTATAAAGTGGGACAAATTCTGTTTTTAGTTCACCATTTTCATTCGCCAGAAGATGGCTGGTTGATATTAATGAGAGTAAAAGGGCGATAATAAAACGAATTTTCATAACCATTTATATACTGAAAGAGATTAGTTCGGGATCAGATTCACTGCAATCCCATACCTCCTGAAAAAGTACACCGAGTTGGCGAACCTTTACTGGATCGTGGAAATTGGTAATCGCCTCGAAATGATTGGCACGAGGAAAGCGTATGTAACCACAACGGTCAACGAGGATGAACTCCTCAGGCTGTTGGGCATAGTCTGAATTAACTTTACGGCACTCAAAAGTGCTTGTTTGCTTACGTGCCAAGTTGAGAAATTGATGAACTCCAGAGGTGGCACTGCGTACATCTGTAATTAGAACACGAATAGAGGTATGGCTATTTTTACGGGCAAAAGCAGAAACAGACTCAATTAGAGGAGATGCCCCAAAAACAGCGTTATTTAAATGGTGGCTAAAAATGCGCAATTCCTGTTCAGCTTGCGAAACGAGTCGCGTGGCCGCATCACTATCCTCTTCAAATGAATGCAGTGTAAACAGTCGGTCGGTCTCTCTTAGTTTTGCTATCTGGTAACTATCAGTCATGGTTTTTCTCTTCTCCAAAACTTTCTGTTGTGTAGCGCAATACCTTCAGGTTATCTGACCAGTAGCCTGTGGGCAAGCCCGCTTTTTGCTTGAGGTGTGCCAGAAAAAGTGCAGGTTCATTCAGAGATTCCCATACTGAGGGTAAAAAGGTTCCTCTATGCAGGCCCTCTTCGAGGATTAAACCATCAATTCCAGGACGCAATTGAGAGATCAAATTTTCTTCGGAACTGAACCGTATCAGCTCTGGCTTTGACAAAATGGAGAGATGGATCTCAATCCTCTCGAGTTCGCCCTTATTGACCGGGGGAAAGCGGGGATCAGAAAATGCTGCAGCCCAACTATTTTCGGCAATATCCATCACAAGAGGGCGCCTTGCTTCTAATGATCCAATGCAGCCACGAAGCCTTTTGTCGATTTCCAAGGTAACAAATGTAGCTCTTTCTTCTGTCAGCTCTGATGGGTAGTCACTTAAATTTAATTGGAGTTGGCATCCCCTCACCACGCCACTTGTAATTGAGTCTCTTGCAAGCTTCAGGAGTCTGCTTCGCACTGCTTGATTAAGCATCGGGGTTCACGAAGGCCCAGCTACCATACCCAACAACTTGATCCCGACCGCCAGCGGTATCACCCGAATTCCTCAAATCTAGAGGTACAACCTTAAGTCCTTTCCTTTTCGCTGTAATTAAGAGTGCGTTCACACCGGTTCGGCCGCAGGCATCATCGTAGTTAATTGTTGACGGAGATAAAGCCGAGATCGCTTTCGCAGTCGCAAGATCCATTTTTTGAGCGCTTTTGTAATCATGATAATGGCTAAGGTCTGAACTAATAACGATGAGTGTTTCTGACCCGCCCCAAATAGTATCGATAAGTTCGGCAAGCTGTTCTGGATTAATATCACCAACAACAAGAGGGATAATTGAGAACTTATTTAATGTTTCTTGAAGAAAAGGGAGTTGAACTTCAAGACTATGTTCAAAGCTATGTGCCTGATCAAATGGCTCAACGCAATTTAGCCTCTCGAGCTTTTGCGTTGTTTGTAAATCGATAGGAATCTTGCCTAAAGGTGTTGAAAAATGGGTTGCACTGCTAGTTGCTACCCCCCTAAATGGAACTCTATGAGATGGACCAATCAGTACGACACGGTTTATAGATTCATTTTGATTTTTTAATGTCGCATAGGCGCTGGCAGCGATAGAGCCAGAATAGATATAACCTGCATGGGGAACAATGAGTGCCTTAGGCACGTTGTTTATCACTTGGGCTTCTTGAAGAAAACCAGAAACTTGAGCGTGGAGACGTTCTGGATTGTCAGGATAAAACGATCCAGCGACGGCTGCTGGGCGAACGATTTGTCTCATAACTGCCTCCTAATCTCGCTATTAACTAATAATTAAGTATGGAAATTTTAATTTCAAGCCTCATATTAGAAATAAGTAGATAAATGCGGTGTGTCAAAATGCAAACAGTCAACAATGTTGTAGAAACAAAATACTGGCATGAGCTTGAAGATGGTCGTGTCCAATGTGACCTGTGCCCACGTTTTTGTAAATTGCACGAAGGGCAGCGGGGGCTCTGTTTTGTCAGGGCAAATCAAAACAACCAGATTGTTCTAACAACATGGGGTCGATCAAGTGGGTTTGCTGTTGATCCAATAGAGAAGAAACCACTTAACCATTTTTTGCCGGGTACCCCAGTACTCTCATTTGGCACGGCGGGCTGCAACTTGGCCTGTAAATTTTGTCAGAACTGGGATATCAGTAAATCCCGTGAAATGGACACGCTAATGGACCGAGCAACACCGGAAATGATCGCCAAGACAGCAGAGTCTTTAAACTGTCGGAGTGTTGCCTACACATACAATGATCCAGTTATATTTCATGAGTATGCGATTGATGTTGCAAAGGCGTGTCGTGAGCGAGGAATAAAGAATGTATCCGTTTCAGCAGGCTATGTTTGTGAAAAACCACGAGAAGAATTTTATCGCTATATGGATGCGGCTAATATCGATCTAAAGGCTTTTTCGGATCGTTTCTATCAGAAATTAACGGGATCACATCTTCAGCCTGTACTGGAAACGCTTAAATATCTCAAACATGAAACGGATGTTTGGCTGGAGACCACAACACTTATTATTCCAGGGGAAAATGATTCAGATAAAGAGCTATATGAAATGACTCAATGGGTTGTCGAGAATTTAGGCCCCGATGTGCCAATGCATTTCTCAGCATTTCATCCTGATTGGAAAATGCAAAACTACCCCCCAACCTCGCGTGAAACATTATTAAGGGCGCGGGGAATTGCGCTAGAGAATGGTGTGTATTACGCATACGTTGGGAATGTTCATGATAAAGCGGCAGATAGCACTTGGTGCCACAAGTGTGGTGAGTTGCTTATCGGTAGAGATTGGTATGAGCTATCTGATTGGAACCTAGCCGAGAACGGCAGTTGTAAAAAGTGTGGGGAGCTTTGTGCAGGCCTGATAGAAAACCGGCCGGGAAAGTGGGGTGCGAAACAGCTACCTGTTAGGTTATCTGGCTAGCTTCACGTTATTTCAAGAGCATAATTTGTTACTATGTGCAGCTGATGAGGTTTTCAGGTAATTGAATGACAAAGAGTATAGGTACACGACGACAGCAACTTCTCAAGCTTCTTTTGCAAAACAAAAGTGGTATGGGGATAGATGCCTTGGCGACGGAGCTTGGTATTTCGATCTCAGCGGTTCAACAACATATTGCTTCGCTAGAGCGTGATGGATATTTGGTTTGTGATTCTTTTGCTAAAACAGCAGGGCGCCCTGTCCGGCTTTATATTTTAACAGAAGAGGGAATTAATCTGTTCCCTAAGCAGTACTCATGGTTTTCAGAACTGGTACTCGATGATATTAAAGAGACTCAAGGCGATGCAGGTCTTGAAGATTTTATGCACCGACTGGGCGTACGGACTGCTAATTCGTTGCTTCCTCAAGTAGAAGGAAAGTCAGAAGCTGAAAAGATCGATTTCCTGATTAATACGATGCAGGGAATGGGGTACGAGGCAGAGGCCGTCGCTCAAACTAAAAGCAAAGCTGAGAAGCCCCTAATTAATGCCTGTAATTGTGTTTATCACACCGTTGCAATGAAGTATGAGCAAGTCTGTGAGTTTGATCGTGCGCTTATATCAACGCTTCTTGAAAAGGATGTGGAGCAGACGCATTGTATGGCCAAAGGTGAACATACTTGCCAGTTTGCACTGCATAAAAAATAGAAAACCTCTGGTAAAGCCATTTACCAGAGGTTTCTAAGCCGAGAGGCTACAAGTCTAGTTAGTTTTATCACTCGATACGGTAAAAGCATCAGCATGAATATCTTTGAGTGAAGCTCCGGCAAGATAGGCTTTTTTCTGTGTCTCTTTAATCATTTCTGGGTGACCACAAAGAAAAATACGTGAGCCGTCAAGTTTAGGGTAAGTATCTAGCGCCACTTGGTGGGCTCGTCCCGCACTGTATCCATCTGGAACATTGTCTCCAGAAAGGCAAGCGGTGTAACTGAAATTTTCCTTACGATTCGCTAGCTCTTTCATTTTATCTACCCAATAAAGGCCGTCGACATCGCGGCTGCCGTGGAATAGATGGATTGGTCCTGAGTGCCCTTGCATAAGCGCATCGTGCAAAATTCCAGCGAGTGGTGCTAACCCTGTTCCTGTGCCAATCAGAATTAGCGGTTGCTCAGGTTTGCCAGAAATATAGAAGCAATCTCCATTGGGTTCTTGTAAAGAGACGACATGCCCCTCTTCTAAGTAGTCGTGAACCCACTCGCTAAAAGCACCATTTGGCAGTTTACGGATATGGAGTTCTAATTTTTTTTCAGGTGAAGGAAGGTTGGCGATGGAATAGCTCCGAACCAGACCATCTTCCCGTTTAAGGTTGATAAATTGGCCAGGTTTAAAGGTGAGTTCATCCTTGTACTCGAGAATAAGCTCAATGGTATCTGGGTTAAGTGACTTCAAACTATCTACAGTTGCATCAAAAAATAGCCCTTCAGCACCAACCTCAGCAAGATCCATATCTTCAGTCGGTTTGCACATACAAGCTAAAAAGTAATTCTGAGCCTGTTGTGTCTCTTTAAGCCCTTTTTGTGCGTCGCTAGGTGGCACCTGTTTTGGGGAGCGTATTAGACAACACTGGCAGCCGCCCTGTCGGCATCCATAGGCAATATCGACATTATTGGAAAGTAGTGTATCTAATACAGTTTCATCACTTTCGCACTGATAGGATTTATTGTTTAGGGTCAGTTTAGGCATGATAATTTCTCATTTTATGCCCAAAGGGCATAAGTTTCATTGAAGCGGAAAGTAAAGAATTTCCGCTTAATTCAGCTTTAAAGCGTATAAAAAAAGCCGCCACAGTAACCCATGACGGCTCTATTGTCAGGAAAAAATTATTTTCCTAGTACATCATTCCGAGTTGGCTCGCAAACAGCGACAACTTCAGCAATTAACTCGTCAGAAACACCTAATTCGGTTAGAGTCGCGCCTAAGTTCTCAACAACAGCGTCAAAGTGACTATCGTTTAAACCCTGCTTAACAAGATGAGCATGGCCTTCGCGCATATCAGTGCCGGTATAGTTATTTGGACCACCAAAAGCCATTGTCATAAAAGCTTTTTGCTTTGCAGCTTGCTTGTCCATGTCGACACCATCAAAGAATTTATTGATACGGTCGTCCGCAAGAACTTTGCGGTAGAAAATATCAACAGCTGCGTCAACAGCGGCTTCGCCGCCCAATTTTTCGTACAATGATTCGCTCATGTTCAACCTCTTTATTAGTAAATGATTATTTAGTGGATGGCTAATAATAGCGATGACGAAAAGTTTTGCAACAATTTTATTTCAAAAGATAGTCCTCTGCTCTAAAAAAGATACATTTGGTCAAATAAAATAGCTCAAAGGTTGCCTGTAATTTGTTCTTTATGGGTGCTGATGTTGAATGGATAGGGTGAGGCTAAACAGGTATCCTTTCTATGATTGTCTCGATAGCAGACTAGCTAAAATGATTCTGTAAAACAGTTATAACTTTATGAGCAAAACCAAAAAACAGTTCTTACCGACAGCGGCAGCCTTTGTAATCGTTATTGCAGGGCTGAAGGCTTCAGCGAGTGTCCTGACTCCCTTTTTACTTTCATCTTTTATCGCCATTATCTGTACACCTGCAATGTTTTGGTTGCACAGGAGGGGCATTCATTCATCAATAGCCGTTATGCTGACGATTTTTGGTGTGCTCGTAATGGGTTTAACCTTGGTTATCATTGTGGGTGCCTCGATTGAAGGGTTTACGCAGTCCATGCCTCTCTATAAAGAGCGTTTGGGACTGATGACATCAGAACTGTTCATGTGGTTAGAGACCCGTGGTTTTAATGTCTCAATTCAGCTATTAAAGCAATATCTGGATCCCACAGAGATTCTACAGTTTGCAGCGACAACCCTATCGAGTTTAGGTGGAATGCTGACCAACACCTTCTTGATCTTATTTACCGTTATCTTCATTCTTTTTGAGGCTTTCGACCTGCCAGGGAAAATGAAATTGGCTCTGGGGAGCAGGCATAAATCCTTTCCTCACTTTGATGCATTTATCGATGGCGTAAAACAATACTTGGCGATTAAAACATCAACAAGTTTGGTGACAGGTGTTGTTGTGGCGGCCTTTCTTTACCTAATCGGGGTAGATTTTCCTGTTCTCTGGGGGGTCGTCTCTTTTTTGTTGAACTTTGTCCCAAATATTGGTTCGATCATCGCGGCTGTTCCGGCAGTTTTACTCGCACTTGTACAATTAGGTCCTGAATCCGCCATCTATGCTGTGCTGGGTTATGTCATTGTCAATGTGGCTATTGGAAGCGTTGTTGAGCCTAAATTGATGGGAAAAGGGCTTGGCCTTTCAACACTGGTTGTATTCTTATCTTTGATTTTTTGGGGCTGGGTTTTTGGCCCCGTTGGAATGTTTCTTTCTGTGCCGATTACAATGATTGTTAAAATAGCGTTAGAAAGCAGTGAAGAGACCCGCTGGATTGCAATTTTGCTTGATTCAGAAACAGCGGATGAAAGAGGGGAGCGCTTTTTCTTTAAGCGAGCGGCAACGACAGACCCTTTAATTGGGCGTCAAGATAAATAGCTGCGGGAATCTAGCTGTTTCAAACCATGTTTATCGGACTGAAGCCCTCGTTTCAACCTGTGATTCTTATCAAGAAGGCCGAGTCGTTTGCCTTGTCTAAAGCGATTAGAGTTTAAATTAGGCTCTTGAGATAAACTTTCCCGTTACGGTATTAAGCTTGATAGTCTCACCTGGTTCAAGGTATTCAGGTACTTGAACCTCTAGCCCAGTAGTTACAATGGCCGGTTTCGTTCTGCCTGTCGCAGTCGCCCCTTTGATTCCTGGTGCTGTCTCTTTGATCTCAAGATTAACCGAGTTAGGAAGCTCTATAGCCAAAACCGAGTCATCAGATAGTAGAGCAACAATCCCTTCCAGTCCCTCAGTCAAGTAGCCGACTTGCTCTTCAATATCAGTGGTATCTACCGAGTATTGGCTGTAGTCATCCATATTCATAAAAACATGGCAGGTGTCATCAATGTAAGAAAACTGAACTTTAGTGCGAACACAATCAGCTTCCTTAAGGAAATCATCGCCTTTAAATGACTGGTCGAGCTTTTGCCCCGTTTTTAAATTGTTAAAGCGGATTTTGTAGAGTGTTGAGGCTCCACGAGAGGAAGGGCTTTTAGCCTCAAGCTGCTTGACGACGTGGGGTACATCATTTATTTCAACAACCGACCCTCTTTTAAGTTCACTGGCTTTAGGCACTATTATTTCCCTACTAAGTTTAATTGTGGCTGGGAGTATCTACAGCAACCTATATTTTGTCCAGTATTAGCGCGGTTGTTTTTGTAAAACAAAGGCTTCAAATAGCGCTATCAACGTTTTTGGAATATAATTACAGCTCAATCCAAAGGTCCTAAGAGCTTCTATTACTTAAAACTTTTGTAACGTTCATTCATAATAAAAATTGCCGGAAAAAATGATCAAAGTTTTACTGGTAGATGACCACGAGCTAGTTAGAACAGGCATTGAGGCGATTTTGGCTTCAAATATTGGCATTGATGTTGTGAATGTAGCAAGCTCCGGTGAAGAGGCGCTTGAGATGGCAACCAAGCAAGTGCCTGAAGTCGTATTGATGGATATTAATATGCCAGGAATGGGTGGAATAGAGGCAACAAAAAGGCTCTACCAAAAATTCCCATCGATTAAAGTTATTGCGCTGAGTGTGCATGAAGATGGCCCAATCCCTAATCAGTTAATGAAGGCAGGTGCACACGGATACCTCTGTAAAAATAGCTCAGCTGATGAAATGGTTGGGGCTATTCAGAGGGTACATCTAGGCAAACGATACCTTGCCAGCTCAGTCGCAAATAATCTGTTCTTTGCAAAACTAGATAATGAAGAAAACCTTTTTGATTCTCTTTCTCAGCGAGAAATGCAAGTTGTAATGATGACCCTGCAAGGATTAACGGTCACAGAAATGGGAACGCAACTAATCATTAGTCCAAAAACAGTTAGTACTTATCGCCACAGAGTGTATGAAAAACTATCGATTAAGAATGAGGTTGAATTAACCAAGTTAGCGATGGACTATAATCTTCTAGGAAAAAAATAAAACAGCAGATAAATAAACGAATACCCTAGCCATAAAAAAGCACATCGGTTAGACTTCACACCCTCCAAAGCCCGGGTGGTGAAATTGGTAGACACAAGGGACTTAAAATCCCTCGACTTAACGGTCGTGCCGGTTCGATTCCGGCCCCGGGCACCAAGAACAGCAAGGCTTTCAGCGTTTTTCGTTGAGAGCCTTTTTGTTTGTTAAAACACCGGACTAGTCTATGGCTAGCTCATTGGTGGTTTAAAGAGTTTTAATAGAGTCTATAAATAACTTTTTTGACTATAGGTGGTGAAAGCCATAAAGATATCCTCATACTCTAGTCGTCATTGTGCTTCCATCGAAATTTAACGCCTTGCATTACAAACAGCAAAAAAATCGCACTTTTGCCGATCAGCTTTTTGCTGCGTTAAGAAATCCTTTCATTCTCATCAGGGGATGGGGTGTATTGAATGGATGGTAGGCTGGAAGTTACATTTTTAAATAGGTAGAGTGGCTAAACACTGAGGTTTTGATAGTCATTAGTTAATCAGGAGTGATTACGATGTTCTGCTTATTTAACCGGATTCACTTTAGACGATCCATTATCGCAAGTTTTGTGCTGCTCTTGATCTTAGGATGCGAAAATCAGAGCATGGATCGAGCCCCGGTTATCCGGCCAGTAATCGCTTTAAAAGCTGGTGGGTCTGCACCTCTTGGCGGACGCGAATTTACTGGGCGAGCCCGAGCCATAAGGGAAATTAATCTTGCTTTCGATGTCAGCGGCACAATTAATAAGTTGCCTATAAATGTGGGCGATAGCCTTAAAAAAGGCGCCCTGTTAGCAAGTTTAGATTCGCGCGATTATAAGAGTAATCTAAAAGCAGCCAAGGCGAATTTGGTTAAGGCTCGCTCAAACTTCAAACGAGCACAAAAACTACTCAAAAAAGACTATATTTCCCGGGTTGATTACGATGGTCTTAAGGCCGCAGCTGAAGTTGCCTCTGCAGATGTTGAAAGAGCTCAAAAAGCAGTTTCTGATTCTGTTTTAAAAGCCCCTTTTACAGGAAGTATTTCAGAGATCTACGTCGAAAATTTTCAAGCTGTACAGCCTAAACAGCAAATTGCTCGTTTAATCGATACTTCACGTATTGAAATGGTTGTAAATATCCCTGAGTCGCTGATATCGGGGGCTCCTTATGTACGAGATATTCAAGTTCGTTTCGATGCACTTCCAGATTTGGTTTTGTCTGCAGGGATTAAAGAAATCGGGACAGAGGCTTCGGTGACAACAAGAACCTATCCGGTCACTTTGGTCATGGAGCAACCCGCAAATAAAAAGGTATTACCCGGAATGGCGGGAATTGCTCGGGGAAAGCCCGGTAAGGACTCACCTATTTTGCAAAACCGTGTAGGAATTGAGGTTCCTATCGCTGCTGTTTTTTCTCCAACTGATGATGGCAAAAAGTATGTCTGGGTCGTCGATGGAGAAAACGGAGTAGTATCGAGGCAAGAGGTCACAATCGGCAAGATCAGTTCAACGGGGATGGAAATTACAAGCGGGATCAATGCCGAACAATGGATAGTGATTGCTGGTGTTCACTTCCTGAGCGAGGGACAAAAAGTCAGAATCCAGCAATATAACGGGAGCTAAGCTATGAGCCTCGTTGCGTTATCAATTGAAAAGAAAACAGTCAGCTATTTCCTGGCTATTCTTATGGCGGTGGCCGGGGTCAGCAGTTTTTTTTCGCTCGGTTGGCTGGAAGACCCTGAGTTCACTGTTAAAACCGCAGCAATCACAACGCTATATCCAGGGGCAAGCGCAAAAGAAGTTGAATTAGAGGTTACTGACCGGATTGAACTTAAACTGCAAGAGATGCAGGAGGTCAAAAAGATTTATTCAGAATCCCGTCCGGGACTCTCTATTATCAAAGTAGACATTAAAGATCAGATCTGGTCAGAGAAACTCCCACAAACTTGGGATGTTTTGCGAAAAAAAATTGGCGACATCCGAAATACCTTACCCTCAGGTGCGCATGACCCTTCTGTTAGCGATGATTTTGGCTATGTATTCGGTTTTTTGCTCGCGATAACAGGGGATGGGTTCAGTTACAAAGAGCTTGAGCAATACGTTAATCAGCTTCGAAAAGAACTTAGTCTGGTTGAGGGCGTTGCTCGTATTGATTTATGGGGTGTTCAGGATAAAAGAATTTATATTGATGCCACCCAAAGCCAGATTTCTTCTCTGGGTATTACCGCCGCAGATATGCAACGTGCGCTATCCCAACAAAACGAAGTCATCAATGCGGGACACGTCGATGTGCAAGGTGAGCGATTACGTGTATCTATCAGTGGTGATTTTACAGCAGTTGATGATATTGGCGAATTAACGGTCACCGCCTCTCAAGCCGGAGCACGAGCAAAAAATGAACTGATTAGGATCAAGGATATCGCCACTGTCAGCCAGGGTTATGTTGAACCTGCTCGGAAATTAATGCGTTATAACGGTACCTTTTCAATTGCGATGGCTTTAGCGCCGGTTAGTGGAACTAACGTTGTTGGGGTAGGGCGTGCAATAGATGAACGGATAGCTGAGCTTCAGGGTGAGCTTCCTATAGGAATCGAGATCAAAAAAGTTTCATGGCAGTCTGAGTCAGTCGCCGCATCTATCAAATCTTTTATGATTAATCTCGCGGAGGCTGTCATTATCGTGTTGATCGTGCTCGCTGTCAGCATGGGGCTACGTGTTGGAATTGTGGTTGGCGTTAGTGGTCTGGTTTTGGCAATCTTGGGTACTTTTCTCATCATGTCTATGATGGGTATCGATCTTCAGCGCGTTTCGCTAGGTGCTTTAATTATTTCAATGGGCATGATGGTTGATAATGCAATCGTCGTTGTCGACAACTTTGTCATCAAGTTAAAACAAGGTGTTGCGCGTGAACAAGCCGCAATAGAGGCGGCATCAGCCCCATCATGGCCACTTCTAGGCGCGACTGTTATTGCCTGCATGGCCTTCTATCCAATTTATTCATCGACCGCAAGTACTGGAGAGTACGCGGGTAGCCTCTTCACCGTTGTTGGGATTTCTTTGATGCTTAGCTGGGTGCTTTCCCAAACCATAACACCGCTAATGTGCATTGCAATGTTGCCAGACCCCCCACCCGATGGCGGAAAAGATGCCTATGATGGACGTCTCTACCAAACATTTCGGGCATCTCTTGGTGCTGCCATTAAATATCGTTTCATATTTATTAGTAGTCTGGTTGGCTTGTTGATCATTTCTTTCATGGGTTTTGGAAAGGTTCCTATCCTCTTTTTTCCTGACTCCTCTCGAGAGCAAGTTATGATCGATTATTGGGAGCCAGAAGGGACCCGTATTGAGCAGGTTTCGGCTAATCTCAAAGAAATTGAAGAGATGCTGCAGAACCATGAGCAAGTTGAAAATGTCAGCACTTTTATTGGTTCGGGTCCACCACGTTTTTATCTTCCCGTTAGTCCAGAATCTCCACATTCTTCCTATGCGCAACTTGTGGTGAATACTCGAACACTGGAAGGGGTAGAACAAGTTATTAGAGATGCTCAATCTTGGGCGGATAAAAACTATCCCCAGGCTCATGTGCGGCTTAGAAGGTATCCCGTTGGGAGCTTTAATGATTGGAAATTTGAAGCGCGGTTTAGCGGACCGGCTGAGGCTGATATTGACACGCTAATCAGCTTGGCTGAGCATGGCACCGTAATTCTGAAAGAAAACCCCAGCACAAAAGAGGTGCGGAGTAATTGGCGGCAACGCACTAAATTAGTTGTCTCTGACTACAATCAGGCGCAGGGGCGATGGGGCGGCATTTCTCGTGCAGATATTGCGCGTGCTACCCAGCGTGCAGTTGATGGAAGAGTTGTTGGGCAGTACCGTGAAGGGGATAACCTCATTCCAATTGTCTTCCGCAATACTGACAGAGAGCGCAAGCAGGCTTCAAGCAACCTTGGGCAGCTTTTGGTCTCCTCTCCAGGCGCTACTGAAAGTATCCCGCTCGAGCAGGTAACCGATTCAACCTATGTCGCTTGGGAAGAATCGCTCATTTGGCGGTATAACCGACGAAGGGCGATTACAGTTCAGGCTTCACCTATTGATGGGGTCACTACACCCGATATGCGAAATGCGGTACTAGCTCAGTTTGAGGCTATTGAACTGCCACCAGGTTATAGCCTTGACTGGGGAGGGGAGTTTGATAGCTCAAAAGAATCGCAGGATGGCCTAAAGCCAGGCGGGATACCGGCTTTGGTTATTATGGTGCTTATTATTATCATGCTGTTCAACTCTTATAGGCCAGCTTTGATTATATTTATGGTCATTCCCTTTGCGCTAATTGGGATCGTATCTGGCTTGCTGCTTACACAAACGCCATTTGGTTTTATGGCGGTATTGGGTGCGATGAGCTTATCGGGGATGATGATAAAAAATTCCATCGTTTTGCTCGATCAGATAAAAGCAAACCTTGATGAAGGCATAGCGCCATATAAAGCGGTTGTAGAAGCGGCCATCTCACGACTTAGCCCTGTGATCAATGCTGCGGCAACAACTGTATTGGGAATGGCTCCATTGCTGCAAGATGGTTTTTGGGTGTCGATGGCTGTCACGATCATGTTTGGTTTGGCGTTTGGAACCGTGCTCACCATGTTTGCAGTGCCTGTTCTGTATGCCATCTTTTATAAAGTAAGCAAGCCTGAAGTAATCAGGTAACCTGTTGGTTAGACGTTATTTTACCAAGACGATTTTTTAATTTTTTTGGAGCAAGTTGTTATGCCCTTAGAATTCAGCTCAGAGGCTAATTTAGCTGTTATCAGGATTTCTGGAAGGCTTGGAAGAGCAGAGTTTGATCAGGCACTCGGCAAATGTGAAGCGCTGATCAAGGTTAAAAGGAAAATCAAAATACTGACTGTGCTTGAGGGTTTTTACGGTTTGGAGAATGCGGATGGTTGGGAAGACATGAGTTTTGCCAATAAAAACGATCAACATATCCTAAAAATGGCCGTTGTAAGTGATTCAGATTGGCACGACACGGCATACCTATTTACAGCAAAAGATTTACGTCCTATGCCTATTGAATTTTTTGAAGAAGGCGAGGAACAGGTGGCCCGAGAGTGGCTTAATAGTGAAGAGGGAAGAAAGCAATGAACAAACTAAATATAGCCGTTGCAGCGTCGCTGGTTCTTTTAACTGGATGTGCGACAAACAAAGTGACTGAGGATAAATACTCTGGCTTTTTGGACAATTATTCTCAACTTGAGCAGTCCGATATTTATCCTGAAACAAAGCTATACATTGTTCCTAATGTCGATTTCTCTAGCTACAAGGGCGTTATGATCGATAAGGTCAGAATAATCTTTCCTGATGGTCTTGCTCGACCCAAAAACTTGCTATTAACGTCGATTGCTAAAGCGTATGAAGAGGAACTCAAAACGAGCTTTACAGATAAGGGATATGTGGTTACACAAACCGAAAAACCAGGTATTGCCCGGATCGAGGCCGCAATCACTAGCGTATACAGCAGCTTTGATGACCTTCAAGCCTATCAGTATATACCTATTGGTGCGGCTATTACGGGTGCAATGAGGGTATCAGGAGCATCGCAGAAAAGCGCCCGGGTCATGATGGAAGCTAAAGTGACTGATGCTAAAAATGGAAAATTATTGGCCTCCGTAGTGGATTTACAAAAAGGGAAAGAGCTAAAGTCTTCCTCATCCAAAGTAACTCTTGATGAGGCCAGGCCAATTTTGCAACAGTGGGCTTTACGCTTTGCTAATGCCTTCGGTCGGCTTCAGAAGAATTAGTTAAGCTCCAGTTTGTGCGTGGTAATGGTGCAATGTTGCAGCTCATATCGGTTAAGGCCCCCAGAAGCACTTAGCTTTTTTATGTCAAACAAAAAAGCCCAAACAAGCAGAAAAGAATTTTTTGAGTCAGATTTCAATGCAAAGGCTGTTTTTTAATAGCGGAGGTATAAATTTGCAGGATTGTGTGGATATTAAGTCTACGCGTCCTCTGACTGATCACTTTTGTTGTGAATCATATCTTTAATTCTTAGCTATTAAAGCGACTAGGTACATCGCAATTATCTATCAGGTGAAGAGTAGAATATTTGTAGGATTCAAGTGCATGTTTAATTTTGTCGACCGAAACTCCTCACCATTGATCTTGCTGATAGCCATCCTGTTATTGCAAGGTTGTGCCAGTATCTATTTGCCACCCAATAAAAGCATTATTAGTACCGATACCCAAAAGGGCTATCACCTCTTGTCCAAAGAAAGGAAGCCTCAGGGTGATCATGCTATTGCGCTATCCTTTTCAGGCGGCGGTACTCGAGCGGCAGCTCTCTCTTATGGTGTGTTACAGGAGCTACGTGATACCCAAATCGACTCGATGGGGACACGCACGCGTATATTAGATGAAGTAGATACCATCTCTTCCGTTTCCGGTGGTAGCTTTACCGCTGCTTATTATGGATTATTTGGTGATGAGATTTTTAAGGACTACGAACGCAAGTTCCTTAATCAAAGCGTGCAAGGCACATTAATCCGAAAAATGCTCAATCCATTTTATTGGGCACGGAGTATGTTTAGTGCTTTTAACCGCACCGAGATGGCGATCGAGTACTATGATCACAATATTTTCGAGGGCAAAACGTTCGCCGATATTCCGATCGGCAAACGACCTTTTATCGGCATCAATGCTACTGATTTAAGTACGGGTGCACGATTCTCTTTTACACAAGACACCTTTGATGCCATCTGCTCAGACTTGAACAGGCTTTCAGTAGCGCGCGCTGTCACCGCTTCATCCGCCGTTCCTATTGCATTCCCGAGTGTAGTGCTAAAAAACTACGGCGGTACATGCAATAGCGATCGGGCAAACTACGTTCAGCGGCTCCGGTCCAAAAAAGAGCTGTTCGCCGAGGAACAAGCAATACTGGATCGTTACAATATGGCGCAAGATACCAGTGTAAACCCCTATTTGCATTTGGTAGATGGTGGTATTTCAGATAACTTGGGGCTCCGTGCAATTTTGGATAGAGTCATCGCAATGGGCGGCATTGTTAATAGATATGATAGCTTTGTTCACCCACCTAAAGACATATTAGTACTGCTGGTGAATGCTGCCGTCGCACCTAAAAAATCTTTTAGCCAATCGCCTATTAAACCTTCCATCAGTGAGACTGTGGATGCGTTATCTTCCACACAAATTGCGCTCTACAACGAGGAAACAATTATTCGTGTCAAAGAAAAGATAAAAGAATATGAGATTACGCTGGCTGAATTTGGTCATCCGGTGCGTTTTTATTTCGTTGAGTTAAACTTTAAATCGTTCACTTCACCTAGTATCAAGGATTTTTTCAACAATCTGCCAACCTCACTGGAACTCAGTAAAGGTCAGGTCAACGCACTCATTTTAGGCGGAAGAAAATTATTGCGCGAAAATCCAGAATACCAACAATTTCTCAAAGCCAATAATGGGGTTCTCAGCATTACTGAAAAAGAAAACCGCTGTAATAGACTGCTGAACCCGTTGTGCCTACGGTAACTGTAACTGTTCAGTTCGATATTTTCTCGCTGAGAATTGTTTTTTACTGCAGAAAAAACTAGAGAATAAAGAACTCTAGCCTGTAGCGTGAAAAGTTATGTGGGAGAAGCATACACTTGCACTGCATTAATGTAGTTTAAATCAAAAATATCTTCTTCTCTTTTACTTTTTTAAACTCTTTTGGTGCATAATCTTCGGCTCTTTTTACTCTTGGAGTCCCCCTTTTTATGTGGTTCAAAAATCTCTCTCTTTACCGTTTAAATAGCCCTTTTACCCTTTCTTCTGATGAATTAGAGGAGAAGCTTTCTGAAAAGGTTTTTCATCCGGTAGGTAAGAATGATCTTTCTTCAATTGGTTGGGCAGAGCCATTGGGGCGCGATGGTCAGACGCTTTCTCACACAACTAACGGTTATACGATGCTCTGTTTGCGGCATGAGCAGAAGATTTTACCTGCGCCAGCGATTAAAGAGTTGGTCGATGCGCGTGCAGAGGAGGTCGAAGAGAATGAGTCTCGAAAGGTTCGTGGTAAGGAGCGTTTAGAACTTAAAGAGCTGGTAATTTCTGAGATGGTTCCACGTGCTTTTTCAAGAAGTAGTCGCACTTTTGCCTATATCGATGCAAAGGATGGTTGGTTAATTGTTGATGCGGCAAGTGCTAAGAAAGCAGAAGAGTTAATTAGTCTGTTAAGAGAGTCATTGGGTTCCTTTCCTGTTGTACCTATCAGCATGGCATCAGCCCCTACATCGGTTATGACACGCTGGTTGGAGCAGGGAGCTGTGCCCAGTAATTTTGAGTTAGATGATGAGTGCGAGCTACGTGATGAAAGCGATGAGGGCGGGATTGTTAAAATTCGCAAGCAGTCATTGATTTCGGATGAGGTAGATATTCACCTTAAAGCCGGAAAGGTCGTCACGAAACTTGCACTGACCTTTGATGAGCGAATTAGCTTTGTATTGGATGAAAATGTGGCAATCAAGCGGGTGCGTTTTCTGGATGTGATTCAGGAAGAGGCGATGGATGTTGTCGCAGAAAGTGCTGCTGAGCGATTTGATAGTGACTTTGCCATTATGACATTGGAATATAGCCGTTTCTTGCCAACACTTTTTGAGGCGCTCGGTGGTCTTGCAGATCAAAATCAGTAGCTAAATGGAATGTGCATTATTCACACTTCCGATTATCACGAAGGGTTTGGATTCTGGTTCTTTAGAGCTCGCAATTAGAACACTTGTGATTTGCAGGCAGTTGGGCAGGATGGTTAGGGGGTGTCGCGCATGTCAGCGGGCTAAAAGAGCGGATGGCGGCAAGAATTGATTTGGGTGCAAAGGCTAGTGGAAGTTCGATTCAGCTTGTTGCGTCATTAGTTGATTGGAAGAGAAAAATTGAGGTCGGTTGAATTATGGCTAGAGCAAGCGCACGACATATTCTGCTTAAAACGAAAGAAGAGGCAGAGAAGCTAAAAGGGCAGTTATCCGGTGGTGCTGATTTTGCTCTTTTAGCTAAAAAACACTCTCTTTGCAGTTCTGCAAAGAGAGGTGGTGATCTTGGGGAGTTTGGGCCGGGCAAGATGGTGAAAGCATTTGATAATGTCGTCTTTAAAAAGTCTCTGCTGAAAGTGCATGGGCCGATTAAGACTAAATTTGGTTATCACCTGATCGAGACGATATATCGCACATAGTCTTACTGGGTATGAATTAACGCTTTTTTGATTTCTTGAAACGCTCTTTTCTGGCGGCTTTTTTAGCCGCTTTTTCTTCTCGATGAATAGCAAGTTCCGCAAGCTCTTTTTCCATCACTTCAGGTGTTTCCAGAGTAACTCTTCCGAGTAAGCCATTTCGTAATTCGCCGACAAATAATTTACCTGTTTTATCGAAATCAATCTGCCCGCCACCGCTTAGACAGCCCCTTTTTCTGCCGACTAACTCCAAAAACTCATGACTCCGTTCGGGTAGTGTTTCGGTTTCGTAACGACTCTTGAGACTTTCTGGGTATATATCAAGCAGAAGTTCGGCGGTGAAATCAGCAATATCAGCATATACTAAGGCGGTATCTTTTATTGCGCCGGTGATGCCGAGCCGGTAGCCGCTATTTTTGTTTTCAACATTTGGCCAAAGTAGTCCCGGTGTATCGATGAGAACAATGCCATTTCTTAGGTTAATTCTCTGTTGTGTCTTGGTGACAGCCGGTTCATTGCCTGTTTTTGCAATGATTCGGTCAGCAAGCGCATTAATAAGTGTTGATTTTCCAACGTTCGGGATTCCCATAATCAAGGCGTTAAGCGAGCGAACATTGTCTCCCTTATTGGGCACTAACTTGCGGCATAGGGCGGATAACTGCTTGAGCTTGTCCGATTTCTCCATAGTGAGGGCAAGGGTTTTGACGTTTTTTTCTTGCTCTAGGTAGTGCTGCCATTGTGCTGTTACATCTGGATCTGCCAGATCACTTTTATTGAGGATCTTTATGCAAGGTTTATCTCCACGCAATGAAGAAATCATCGGGTTTTCACTACTAAAAGGAAGGCGTGCATCGAGCACTTCGATAATCAGGTCGACGTTCGGGAGTATCTCTTTGATCTCTTTTTGGGCCTTGTGCATATGGCCGGGGTACCACTGTATTTGCATGAGATAGGTTTTAGTTGGTTGATTAGTTGAAGGCTGCCGGGTTATGAATTAAGCAACGCGCAAGAGGTTGATAGTTTACTTCTTTTTAAAGGGTAAAAACTCGCTGGCTTTCCCTTTATAGCGTGCAACATGATGTTTTTCTGCTTGGGTGAACTCTTCAATCGCTGTTGCAAAGCGGGGATCTTTAATCCAGTGCGCGGATGCGGTAATAACCGGTTCAAATCCCCGGCTGATTTTATGTTCACCTTGAGCGCCAGAATCAAATAGAGCTAGTTTGTTCTTGATGCAGTATTCAATCCCTTGGTAATAGCAGGTTTCAAAATGAAGATTGTTAAACTCCTTGTAACAGCCCCAATAGCGTCCGTAGAGTGTATCTCCACCGACTAGGCTGAATGCTGCTCCTATGTAGCGGTTTTCTTTAATCGCCAGTGTTAGTAACAATTGATCGGCCATTGTCTCAGCGAGTCGCTGAAAAAAAGAGAGATTGAGATAACTGTTCATACCATGCTTCTTGTAGGTCATAAGGTAGAAATAAAAGAAGGCCTGCCATTGCGCCTCAGAAATTTCTGGCCCCGTCAGCTGAATAAGCTCAATGTTTTGTTCTTGAACCCGTCTGCGTTCACGTTTGATGTTTTTACGTTTTCTGGCGCTGAACTGCTCAAGGTAGTCCTCAAAGTCACGGTAATCACGGTTAAACCACTTAAATTGAACATCTTCACGTAGATGGAGACCTAGCTCTTTAAGTGCTTGCTGCTCTTCTGGGTCGGCAAATAGGCAGTGCCACGTTGTCGATTGGTTGCTAGCAGATTGCTGCAGGAAGAATTCTATAATTGAGGAATAAACTGCTTTTTTCTCAATACCCTCTTTAATCAAAATCCGTCTACTTTGGCAGGGGGTGAAAGGAATAGCTGTCAACCATTTTGGGTAATAGCTCAGTCCGTTCCGGTGGTATGCATTTGCCCAGCCATGATCAAAAACGTATTCACCCTGTGAATGCTCTTTTAGATAGAGCGGCATTAGAGCAATAATTCCCCCCGACTGTTCGAGTTTAAGGTGACGCGGTGTCCAGCCAGTTTCGGCACTCACCGCACCGCTTTCTTCTAAGGCATTAAGAAAGGCATGCTGTAAGAATGGGGTATTGTTGCCGGCAAGTCGATTCCATTGATCACTTGCTATTTCCTTAATATTTTCGACAGTGGAGAGTTTAAGCATTTGGTGGATTTTTAAGTTTTGAGACTTAATAAGACAGATAATGAGTGTACTTTTATACCGCTGTGTAATCATCAAGTATATAAAGCTCGGTTATGATGAAACTAGTTAACTAGCAAAGAGGATGTTTATTTTGGAAAAGCCCTATGCACCGGCGTGCGATAAGAATAAAAAACCTATTTTGGATGTTCTGAAAAAGGTGTTTGATAAACCCTGTGAGGTTGTCGAGGTTGGTAGTGGAACAGGGCAGCATGCTGTCTATTTTGCAGAGAATTTGCCGCATCTGATTTGGCAACCAACTGATCAGTCGGTTTATTTGAGCGGTATCTCACTTTGGGTAGATGCGGCAGGACTTAAGAATATAAGAGCTCCGCTGGAGCTTGATGTTCGCCAGAATGACTGGCCCGTTGAGCGGGTTGAGGCACTTTTTTCAGCCAATACATTGCATATTATGAGCTGGAAGTCTGTGGAAATCTTTTACGAACGGCTGGGTTGTTACCTTCAATCGGGCGCTAAGTTCTGTAGTTACGGGCCCTTCAACATAAATGGACAATTTACGAGCGAAAGCAATGCTACTTTCGATCAGTGGTTGAAGGAGAGAGACCCGCTGAGTGGCATTCGGGATCTAGAGGCACTGGTTGCGTTGGGTGAAAAGGTAGGCTTAATTCTTGAGGAAAATAGACCATTGCCCGCCAATAACCGTCTGCTCGTCTGGCGAAAGAGTTAATGCTGTTGGGATACTAATGGGCAGGACTCAAGCTGTTTAGCATCTCCAAAAATGTTTCCGCATCGGGGTGATCATCTTCCGCTGCCTTTTCTAGCCATTTTATAGCCGCTTGTCGCTGCTCGGGTGAAGCGTTTTTGATCCCTTTACCGTAATTTGTTGCGAGCATAACACCGAGATTAAATTGGGCAGTTGAATCTCCCTGTTCGGCGGCTTTTAAAAACCACTCAGAGGCAATTTCTGGACTGCGTTCAACACCAAGCCCTTTTTCATAAGCGAGCCCAAGTTGCAGCTGTCCACGAGTATCACCCAATTCTGCTGCTTTCCTAAGCCATTCGGCTGCTTGACCAAGATCGCGAGGGACACCTTGCCCCTGTTCTGACATGTTTGCCAGATTGATCATTGCTGAAGGATTGTTTCGTGAGGCTAAAGAGAGCCAGATTTTGCGTGCTTCATCGTATTGGCCCATTTTGTATACAGCATAAGCCTCAAGTGATTCCACCGCTTCTCGACTTGCTTTATCTCGCCCGGCAAAACCTTCATCAGCTAGAACAGGCTGGCAAGGTAAAAAGCTTAAACTGATTAGTAATGGCAAAGTGCGTAGAAGATGGTTCATTTTGGTGGCTATTTTGATTGAGTTTAAGGGATCCTAGCATGTAAAGAGGGATTTTCCTCAACAGAGCAGGTACGAGTTGAAATAGAATTTGATAGAATAACGCTTTTTTATAAACAGACTTTATTCTATGACCGTTCGTACCCGATTTGCACCAAGTCCTACCGGATATCTTCATGTTGGCGGGGCGCGTACAGCCCTTTTTTCTTGGCTCTATGCACGTAAGCATGGTGGCGACTTTGTTCTCCGTATCGAAGATACAGATCTTGAACGATCAAGCCAAGAATCGGTAAATGCCATTCTTGAGGGAATGACGTGGTTGGGGCTTGAATACGACGAAGGCCCTTTTTATCAGACGCACCGCTTCGACCGTTATAAAGAGGTGATCGATCAACTCTTAAAAGAGAATAAAGCCTATTACTGTTACTGCTCGAAAGAGGAGTTGGATGAGCTGCGTGAAGGGCAGCGGGCGCGCAAAGAAAAACCTCGTTACGATGGTCGCTGTCGAGATCTTGAAACGCCACGTGAAGGGGTAAAACCGGTTATTCGTTTCAGAAACCCAACCGAAGGTGCGGTCGTTTTTGAAGATGGCGTCAAAGGAACAATAACCATTCAAAATAGCGAATTGGATGATCTTGTTATTGCCCGCCCAGATGGTACGCCAACCTATAACTTGACCGTTGTAGTCGATGATCTCGATATGGGTATAAACCACGTGATTCGTGGTGATGATCATATCAATAACACGCCACGGCAAATTAATATTATTGAGGCGCTGGGTGAAAAGCCACCAATATATAGTCACGTACCGATGATTTTGGGTGATGATGGCGCACGTTTGTCCAAACGACATGGTGCCGTTAGCGTCATGCAATATCGTGATGAAGGATTTTTGCCTGAAGCTTTATTGAATTACCTGGTAAGGCTCAGTTGGTCTCATGGTGATCAAGAAATTTTCTCTGTCGATGAGATGGCTTCGCTATTCGATATTGTTGATGTAAATCGTGCCCCTTCTGCATTTAACACCGAAAAGCTGCTTTGGTTAAACCAACACTATTTGAAAACATCTTCTCCTGAACATGTTGCGCGCCATCTGAGCTGGCATTTTGGTCAACTGGATATTGATCCAACTGAAGGACCTGATGTTCTTGAAGTGATCAAGGTGCAGAGTGAGCGTTGTAATACATTGGTTGAAATGGCTAAAGAGAGTGCCTTTTTCTACCGTGATTATGAGGAGTTTGACGAAAAAGCGGCCAAGAAAAATCTACGGCCTGTCGTACGCGAGCCGCTTGAGAAATTAAAAGAGGCTTTTGCAGCATTACCAGAATGGGATCGAGTTTCGCTGGGTGCAACGGTAGAAGCTGTCGCCGAAGCGTTAGAGCTAAAAATGGGTAAAGTGGGTCAACCTTTGCGTGTTGCCGTCGCGGGGCAGGGCTCTTCACCCGCTATCGACGATACGCTTTATTTGGTTGGGCGTGAGGCAGTCTTACGCCGAATTGATAAAGCATTGGAATACATTGCTAAACGTGAAGCTGCCTAATTAAAGAGAAAAAAGATGAGCAACGAGTCAAATACGCCAACGAACTTTATCCGCCAGATTATCGAGAAAGAGCTGGCTGAAGGCCAAACTAAAATTGTTCACACGCGCTTTCCGCCTGAGCCGAATGGCTATCTGCATATTGGCCATGCTAAATCGATCTGTCTGAATTTTGGTTTGGCAGAAGATTACAATGGGGTTTGTAATCTTCGTTTCGATGACACAAATCCTCATAAAGAGGACCAGGAATATATCGATGCAATTCAAGAGGATGTTCGTTGGCTCGGTTTTGATTGGGATGACCGGCTTTTCTATTCATCTGATTATTTCCCGAAGCTCTATGAATTTGCTGTTGAACTGATTAAGGCGGGTAAGGCCTATGTCTGTGACTTGTCAGCAGAAGAGGTTAGGGAATACCGTGGTTCCTTAACTGAAAAAGGAAAGGATAGCCCGCATCGCAACCGATCAGTTGAAGAGAACCTTGAGCTGTTTGAAGGGATGAAAGAGGGGATGTTCGAGGATGGTAGTCGAACCCTTAGAGCAAAGATCGATATGGGATCGCCTAACATTAATATGCGAGATCCTGCGCTTTATCGCATCCGGCATGGTGTTGTTCATCACCAGACTGGTGATGCATGGTGTATCTACCCTATGTATGATTTTACGCATCCTATATCGGATGCGCTGGAAGGGATAAATTACTCGCTTTGTACGTTAGAGTTTGAGGATCACCGTCCTTTTTACGACTGGATTATTGATAATATTTCTGTCAGTTGTCATCCTCGGCAGATTGAGTTCTCGCGATTAAATCTCGAATACACAGTGGTTAGTAAACGTAAATTAACGCAATTGGTTGATGAGAAAGTTGTAAATGGTTGGGATGATCCAAGAATGCCAACACTAGCTGGTTTGCGCCGACGTGGTGTTAGCCCTGCCTCGATAAAAGAGTTTAGTCGTCGTATTGGCGTCACAAAAGTCGATGGCACGATTGAAATGGGCGCGTTAGAAAGCTGTATACGTGAAGACTTGGACCGCTCTGCACAGCGCCGCATGGCTGTATTAAATCCTTTAAAAGTGGTCATCACTAACTATCCTGAAGAGCAGCTTGAGGCAATCTCCGCGCCTAACCACCCAAAAAATGAAAGCATGGGGGCAAGGCCGATTAACTTTGGTCGAGAGCTTTATATTGATCGCGATGATTTTAGAGAATCAGCAAACAAAAAGTTCAAGCGGCTGGTTTTAGATAAAGAGGTTCGATTACGCAATAGTTACGTTATTCGCTGTGATGAAGTGATTAAAGATGAGGCCGGGGAGATTATCGAGCTGCGCTGTAGTTACGATCCTGAAACACTTGGGGCAAACCCAGAGGGGCGAAAAGTTAAAGGTGTTATTCACTGGGTCTCTGCGAAAGAGGGCGTTAAGGCAGAGTTGCGGCTATACGACCGACTATTTAATCACCCGACTCCCGATGCGGATAAAGAAAAGCATTTCCTAGAGCATGTTAACGAAGCTTCACTGACAGTGATTGAAAATGCGGTAGTTGAACCTTTAGTTGCTACAGAAGAGGCTGGGAAAAGCTTTCAGTTTGAGCGGGAAGGCTATTATTGCGTTGATAAGGATTCGACAGTAGGTAAACCTGTTTTTAACCGTGTTGTGACGCTTCGTGATTCCTGGGCAAAGATTGAAAATAGCAATTAGGTTATTTTATTAAAATAGCAGATTATCAGAGACAAAAGCCTAGACAATCCGCAGCTAGGTCAGTAAAATGCTCGCTTTCCTGAGGGGCCATAGCTCAGCTGGGAGAGCGCAACACTGGCAGTGTTGAGGTCAGGAGTTCGATCCTCCTTGGCTCCACCAATTTTATTGGGAAACTTGTTTTAGTCCCCTTCGTCTAGAGGCCTAGGACACCGCCCTTTCACGGCGGTAACAGGGGTTCGAACCCCCTAGGGGACGCCATTTTTGAGATGGCTGGTAGCACCAGCCATTTTAAAATTAGCTAACAAGTTTCTGTCGTAATATTGCTGGCAAAGCAGCAAAAAGTAAGATCACTAGTCCCCTTCGTCTAGAGGCCTAGGACACCGCCCTTTCACGGCGGTAACAGGGGTTCGAACCCCCTAGGGGACGCCAAATATCAAAGGCTCACTAATTATAGTGAGCCTTTTTTATTTCTGATTTTAAAGTTAAGGTTATAACGTCACTTTATTCTCAACTGCCCAAACAGCCGCCTCAACTCGCGTTCTTAGCGATAATTTCTTTAAGAGGTTTTTGATGTGAACTTTAACGGTTGCTTCAGCGATACCCAGCGCATTACCAATTACCTTATTGCTGTCTCCACGTGCGATATGTCTAAGGATTTCAACCTCCCTTTTTGTCAGCTTCTCAAACAGAGAAGAGGCGGTCGACGTTTGCTGTAAAGAGCGTGCAACAATTTGAGTCAAGGGAGCACTCAGCACCAACTCGCCACCGATTGCTCTACTAATCTGCTCGATGACCTCTTCTGGTTCGGAGTCTTTGAGGAGGTAGCCATCGGCACCAAACTTTAATGCCTGTAGAACGTCTGTTTCATTATCTGAGACAGTGAACATCACTATCTTGCTTTTGACATTTGCCCGCCGAAGAGCATGCAAAGTATCAAGGCCATTCATCCCTTTCATATCAAGATCAAGTAAAATAAGATCGGGGGAACAGTTTTCTACAAGGTCGATAGCCTCTTCACCTGAGGAGGCTTCACAGGTGACATCAAGGTGATCCTCGAGTGAAATGAGTTGTGCCAACCCTTTGCGAAGAAGAGGGTGGTCATCGACCAACATGATAGTTGCTGTTTGCATAAGTTTAATTCTCAGAAATTATTTTGAATCGTAATGAAACTCGAGTTCCAGAGGGGGAGTTTTGGCTAAATTGCAAAAGGCCACCAAGTGATTTAGCCCTTTCATCCATGATTTTTAGTCCAAAATGTCCCTCTTTAGAGGCTGTTTCAGGTTGGCCGCAACCATTGTCATCAACATCAACACAAACCTCATTGCCACTGACCTCTATATTGACAGTGGCTCTGGATGCTTGTGCATGCTTATGGATATTTGATAGCGCTTCCCTAATAATTTGCAGTAGATGTATCTCTTGGTGGGGGCTTAACTTGCCCACCCCTAGATCATAATTGAGCCCAATGGTGTAATTACATTTTTCACTAAATTCGATTACCGCATCCCGAATGGAGTTCTCGATGGAGCCGCTGTCCAGTTTCAATCGAAAGGTCGTCAAGATCTCTCTTAATTGCCTGTAGGCCTGATTCGTTCCTTTGCTAAGTTCCGTGATGGTTGGGGTGATTTTTTCTTGAGATAGCCCCTTGTGATGTTGTTTGTTGAGAAGACTTGTTTGTAATTTTAAATAAGAGAGAGATTGGGCGAGTGAGTCGTGGAGCTCTCTGGCAATTACAGCGCGTTCTTCCATAATTTCCAGCCGGCTCTCTGTGCGCCGTTTGTGCTCCAGATCAACTGAGCTAGCAATTAGCTTAGACATTGCCATCAGAAGCTCTTCCTGCCATGCTTCAGGCTTTAGAGTGGTTTTCCATGTCAAAGTGCCAAAAGAGTGGTCGCCTTTATTGATTGGATAATGGTAATAAGCTGTCGATTTTTTCTTGTACTGGTCATTTGAACAGGGTTCAGCATGCTCTGCCAAGATGACAGAAACTTCGCCCCCGCCTAATGTTTTCTCAAGATCAGGAAGAAGCTGGTCGAGGTCGTTAGTATGCTCTCTGGATGAGAGGCTATTCGCTGAGCGATATAGAATACTGAGTGAGCGGTTTGATTGTTCCAGTTCAGCAGTTTTATTCGCGACATTGTCTTCAAAGTCTTGATAAGTGAGTGACAGTTGGCTGTTCATCTTATTGAGGCTTCTTGCTAGCAGCCCCAGCTCTCCATAGGCTTTTTCATCGGCTTTTGGGGTGAAATCTCCCCGACCTGCTTCTGTAGCAACGTGCACTAATCGCTTAAAAGGTGTGATCAGTCGTCCTTGTGAGCGATAAATGGTCACGTAGCTAATCAAGATCATCATAAAAAGGCCAAGGTATTGAATAACCCTTAATAAACGGATTTCTTTTTCAGTTTTTTGCTGGAAGTAGCTCACTAAATTGTCGAGGTCTGCGGCAAATATTTTGCGCTCATTTAATGAACCCGGCTGTTTTTTTAACCGGCTCCACCTCTCTTCAACCTTAAGGAATAGTGCGGCAAAGTTTTTGTCAGACTTGAAATCAAGCTGACTCTTGATATGAATAACTTCAAGCCGTTTTTGGAAGTCCATGATCTCACTTCCGCTTGAAACCATATTACCCGCGTGATTATTGGTCGGGATTCGTGCGGCAAGCATCCTTAAAGAGCCCGCCATGTTGATCTTTTCGGCACTAGTGTTGATGTTTTCAGAGACAAGAATGGATGAAACCATGCCTGCTAAGCCAAGTGCGATGAAAACTGCCAATATTTGGCTCGCTCGGGTAATGAGTGAACTGCTATTAGTTGGGAAGAGGGTGTCTGTCTTTAACTCCATACTTTTATCTCTTTATGGTACGACTACCACTTAATAACTTAAAATTTATTTTGCAGGGCAACATTTATCTATTTTTGCGGTATTAGGTATAAATATCAATGAGTTGAAGATTAAAGAAACTACCACTAAAGAGGTAGTTTGCCTTTTTTTTGTCTTGTAGGCCACCGAAAAATTGATCAAATCCAGCTATAATCGCCCTAACTTTTTTAATGTAGTTATTTTAAGGAGATTACTTCGGTAAAAATTATGGCAACGCATACACAAAAGCAATGGTCAGTATTAACAATGAACACCGTCGCATTCGCATGCAATTTTGCGGTGTGGACGATGTTTTCAATTATCGGTTTAAAGATTAAGGATGAACTTGGCCTTAGTGATACGCAGTTTGGAGTATTAGTCGCAACACCTATTTTAACGGGTTCAATAACACGTTTACCGCTGGGGATTCTTACGGATCGTTTTGGTGGACGAATTGTCTATTTTATTCAGATGATTCTGGTTTCAATAGCCACATACAGCTTGGCGTTTGCGAATGAATATTGGCAGTACCTCATTGCTGGGCTTTTTGTTGGTTTAGCGGGTGGCTCTTTTGCGATCGGTATCGCTTATACCTCTGCTTGGTTTGAGAAGGAGCGACAGGGTACCGCAATGGGTATCTTCGGTGCAGGTAATGCAGGTGCGGCGATCACTAACCTTGTTGCACCTTTGATTGTTGTTGCTGCCGGCTGGCAAATGGTGCCGAAAGTCTACTCAGTTGCAATGCTGATCATGGCAATCGTCTTTTGGTTCTTTACCTATGATGATCCCATGCAGGAAGAGCGCAAACGTACTGGTGAGCATAAAAAACTTTCAGAGCAGTTGGCTCCACTGAAAGAGCTAAGAGTATGGCGTTTTGGTCTTTACTACTATTTTGTATTTGGTGGTTTTGTGGCGTTAGCCCTTTGGTTGCCGAAGTACTACGTCGGTGAATACGGAATGGATCTTAAGACAGCTTCATTTATCACCATCTTATTTACATTGCCTTCAGGTCTTGTTCGGGCATTAGGTGGGTATGTATCTGATAAAGCAGGTGCAAGAGCCGTAAACTGGTGGGTCTTCTGGATTTCAGCTGCTTCTCTGTTCGTTTTGTCATACCCACAAACCAGTTTCATTATTCATGGCATGAAGGGTGATATGGCCTTTGATATCAGCTTAGGTGTTTGGCCTTTTACAGCACTCATTTTCGTAGTGGGTATTGCGATGGGTTTTGGTAAGGCAAGTGTTTACCGGATTTTGCATGATTACTACCCAGATAACATGGGTTCTGTAGGGGGAATGGTCGGCGTACTTGGTGGTTTGGGTGGTTTTACATTGCCGATCTTCTTTGGGTTGCTTTCTGATTTCACTAGCATCCGTACCTCTTGCTTTATGTTGCTGTTTGGTTTGGTTGCAGCGTGCATGGTTTGGATGAACTACTCAATTCTTCAACTCAGAAAAGAGAGTGAGCTTTTAGGCGCTAATTAAGTTTTATTCGGCCCTCCGGAAACCCCGTAGGGTCGAATTTGTTTTGAATATATTTTGATTATTTAGTTTTTTTCACAGCAGGAGTGAATTGTGTCAGATATTAAAAAGTGGGATGTAGAAGATCCCGAGTTTTGGGAGAAAGAGGGCAAAGCGATTGCGAACCGAAATCTTTGGATTTCAATTCCCAGTCTGCTATGTGGTTTCGCCGTTTGGTTGTATTGGGGGATTATCACCGTACAAATGTTGAATATTGGCTTCCCTTTTGAGAAGTCCGAGCTGTTTACTTTAATGGCGATTGCCGGTCTAACCGGTGCGACTTTAAGGATTCCGAGTAGTTTCTTTATCCGTATTTGCGGTGGACGAAATACGATCGTATTTACAACAGCACTTCTTATGTTGCCTGCTCTTGGTGCGGGTATGGCATTGTCAGATCCGACCACTCCATTATGGGTTTTCCAGATTCTTGCGCTGTTATCAGGTTTTGGTGGCGGTAACTTTGCATCGTCTATGTCAAATATCAGCTTTTTCTTTCCTAAGAAGCAGCAAGGTTTGGCGTTAGGTTTAAATGCGGGGCTAGGTAACTTTGGTGTAACCACCATGCAGATCCTAGTTCCTCTGGTCATGACCTTTGGCCTGTTTGGTTCATTAGGTGGCGAATCAATGACGCTACAGAGCGGCAGCGGAACATTGATTGGAAAGATCCCAGCCGGAACAGAAACATGGATCCAAAATGCGGGTTTTGTTTGGTTGCTTTTCCTAGTGCCTCTTGCGGGAATTGGTTGGTTTGGAATGAATAACATTCGTGCTGACCATGTTTCACCAAACCTTGGCAGCCCAATTGGTTCTATCTCAAAAATTGTAATGATGCTTTCTATCGCATTTGCTGTTGCGATCTTTGGCCTTTATATGATGTTACCGGAGTCAGCGAATGGTTCTGGGTGGGGTGTTCCAAAAGAGATCGTTTTGGTTATCGTTATTAATCTAACTGTTCTCCTTTTGAAACTGATTCCTGGTGAAATCGGTACAAGCCTTAAACGTCAGTATAAGATCTTTAACAATGTTCATACTTGGGTTATGAGCACGATCTATACGATGACATTTGGTTCATTCATCGGTTTTTCAGCGGCTTTTGCCTTATCTATTAAGGTTATTTTTGGCTATCAGCACGTCATGGTTGATGGCGTAATGAACCACGACCTGATTAACGCCAATGGCCCAAGTGCTTTGATGTACGCATGGATGGGGCCTTTTATCGGTGCGTTGATTCGTCCTGTTGGTGGATGGATAGCGGACAAAATGGGCGGTGCTAAAGTAACTCAGATCTGTTCAATCTTCATGATTGGTAGCGCGTTAGGTGTTGCCTATTACATGAAAGCGGCATACAGCTCTGCGACACCAGAAGAGTTCTTTGTCCCATTCCTAATTCTATTCCTAATTCTTTTTGCAGCTACCGGAATTGGCAATGGCTCGACATTCCGTACTATCGCAATGGTTTTCAATAAAGAACAGGCAGGTCCAGTTTTAGGTTGGACATCAGCAGTTGCTGCTTACGGTGCGTTCTATATCCCTAAAGTGTTAGGTGAACAGATAAAATTAACAACACCTGAAAATGCGCTATATGGTTTTGCCATTTTCTATGCGGTTTGTTTGGCGCTTAACTGGTGGTTTTATCTCAGAAAAGGTGCGGAATTCAACAATCCCTAGTAAAATCCGTGGGTTAAATAGCAACAGCTCGCTTTCGGGTTGGCTGTTGCTGCGTTAAGTAAGATAAAGGTGGTCTGCATTGCAGGTTAGTTAGAATTAACGGAGAGAAGAATGAGTCAATTTCTTGATCGTTTGCAGTATTTTAAGAAAAAAGTAGGCGAATTTTCAGATGGTCACGGTGAAACGACCAATGAAAGTCGCGAATGGGAAGATAGTTATCGCCAGCGTTGGCAGCATGACAAGGTTGTACGTTCAACACATGGTGTGAACTGTACTGGATCTTGTTCATGGAAAATCTATGTCAAAAATGGTTTGGTCACTTGGGAAACTCAGCAGACTGATTACCCTAGAACCCGCCCAGATCTACCTAATCATGAGCCAAGAGGCTGCCCTCGTGGTGCAAGTTACTCATGGTATCTATATAGTGCAAACCGTCTGAAATACCCTAAAGTCCGTAAACCTCTGTTGAAACTATGGCGAGAAGCCAGAAGAACAATGGAACCTGTTGATGCTTGGGCATCTATTGTTGAAGATAAAGAAAAAGCTGAGTCATATAAATCCAAGCGTGGCTTGGGTGGATTTGTTCGTTCTAGCTGGGATGAAACAAATGAAATGATCGCTGCAGCTAATGTTTATACCGCAAAAGAATACGGCCCTGACCGCGTTATTGGTTTCTCACCAATCCCTGCTATGTCGATGGTCTCTTATGCAGCCGGTTCTCGTTACCTTTCCCTAATCGGTGGTGTTTGCTTAAGTTTCTACGATTGGTATTGTGACTTACCACCGGCCTCACCAATGATCTGGGGTGAGCAAACAGATGTGCCCGAATCTGCTGATTGGTACAACTCTAACTACATTATTGCTTGGGGTTCTAATGTTCCTCAAACACGTACGCCTGATGCGCATTTCTTGACAGAAGTTCGCTATAAAGGGGCTAAAACGGTTTCAATCACACCTGATTATGCAGAAGTTTCAAAACTAACAGATGAATGGCTCAACCCTAAGCAGGGGACAGATGCCGCTTTGGCAATGGCTTTTGGCCATGTCATTCTGAAAGAATTTCATCTTGATAACCCAAGCGAATACTTTACCGGTTATGTGCGTCAGTACACCGACATGCCAATGTTGGTTATCTTGGACAAACATGATGATGGCTCTCTGAAGTCAACTCGTTTTCTACGTGCTTCCGATTTGGTTGATAATCTCAGCCAGGAAAATAATCCTGAGTGGAAAACGATTGCAATTGATGAAACAAGCAATGAGATGGTTTCACCTCAAGGTTCTATTGGTTATCGCTGGGGCCAGAAAGGAAAATGGAACATTGATGAGCGCGAAGGTCTAGAAGGTAAAGAGACAAAACTTCAACTTTCTTTGATTGGTGGTGATGTTTCCGCAGTTTCTTTTCCTAACTTTGCGGGAGATGCCTCGAATGAGCATTGGACTGCAGATGGACATGATGAAATCTTGGTTAAAAATGTCCCGACTAAAGTTATTAAAGGTGCAAATGGGGAAGAGTTGGTAGTTACAACTGTTTATGATTTGATGATGGCCAACTATGGTCTTGATCGTGGCTTAGGTGGTGACAATGTTGCAGCGAGCTTTGATATTGATGTTCCTGGAACACCTGCTTGGCAAGAAAAAATTACCGGTGTAGCGCCAGAGAAAGTGATCAAGGTTGCGCGTGAGTTTGCTGATACAGCGAATAAGACTCACGGCAAATCAATGATCATCATTGGTGCAGCGATGAACCACTGGTATCACATGGATATGAACTACCGTGGCGTTATCAACATGCTGATGATGTGTGGTTGTATCGGCCAATCTGGTGGCGGTTGGGCTCACTACGTTGGTCAGGAAAAACTGCGTCCACAGACAGGCTGGTTGCCGCTTGCATTTGGCTTAGATTGGTCACGTCCGCCACGTCAAATGAATGGTACCTCTTTCTTCTATAACCACTCTTCGCAGTGGCGTCATGAGAAAATAAGTATCCATGAAGTCTTGTCTCCTTTGGCTGACAAGAGTGAATTCCCTGAGCATATGCTTGATTACAATATCAAGGCTGAGCGTTTAGGTTGGTTGCCATCAGCGCCGCAGCTAAACCGTAATCCTTTGCAGATTACTAAAGATGCGGACGCTGCAGGGATGGAGCCGAAAGACTATGTTGTTGAGCAGCTAAAAAGTGGTGGCTTGAAGTTTGCTTCAGAAGCTCCTGATTCTCCTGAGAATTTCCCGCGCAATCTATTTGTGTGGCGTTCAAATTTATTAGGCTCATCAGGTAAAGGGCATGAGTACATGCTTAAGTACCTTTTGGGCGCGAAAAATGGTGTGATGAATGCCGATCTGGGGCAACAAGGTGGCTTTAAACCTCAAGAGGCTGAATGGGTTGAAGAGGGTGCAACAGGCAAACTTGATCTGGTGACAACACTTGATTTTAGAATGTCATCAACCTGCATGTACTCAGATATCGTCCTGCCAACAGCAACTTGGTATGAAAAAGATGATCTGAATACTTCAGATATGCACCCTTTTATCCATCCGCTTTCAACAGCTGTAGATCCCGCATGGGAATCTAGATCTGATTGGGAAATCTATAAAGGTATTGCTAAGAAATTCTCAGAAGTTGCTGAGGGTGTTCTCGGTGTTGAGAAAGATATCGTTACGGTTCCTTTGCTTCACGATACTGCTGGAGAATTGGCGCAGCCATTAGATGTTAAAGATTGGAAAAAGGGCGAATGCGACCTGATTCCAGGCGTTACCGCACCTAATATGGTTGTGGTTGAACGTGACTATCCGAGTGTTTATAAGAAATTCACTTCACTGGGACCTTTGCTTGAAAAACTGGGCAACGGTGGTAAAGGAATTGGCTGGAACACTGATGAAGAAGTTAAACTGCTGGGTGAGCTAAATCACCGCAATACCGATGAGGGTATTAGTGAAGGCCGTCCAATGATTGAATCTGCAATCGATGCGGCTGAAACGATTTTGACACTAGCGCCTGAAACTAACGGTAATGTAGCGGTCAAGGCTTGGGAAGCGATTGGTGAGTTTACCGGTATTGATCATACTCACCTTGCAAAACCTAAGCATGATGAAAAGATTCGGTTCCGTGATATTCAAGCGCAGCCAAGAAAAATCATCTCTTCACCTACTTGGTCTGGTTTGGAAGATGAGCATGTCAGCTATAACGCTGGTTATACCAATGTGCACGAACTGATTCCTTGGAGAACACTGACCGGTCGTCAACAGTTCTATCAAGATCACAAGTGGATGCAGGCTTTTGGTGAGCAGATGATGGCTTATCGTCCTCCTGTTAATACTAAAACAATTGATGTGGTTAAGGGCACAAAAGATAACGGCAACAAAGAGATCTTGCTCAACTGGATCACACCTCACCAAAAATGGGGTATCCACAGTACTTACACTGATAACTTGCTGATGCTGACATTGTCACGCGGTGGCCCAATTATCTGGATGAGCGAAGTGGATGCTAAAGAGGCCGATATTGAAGATAACGACTGGGTGGAGGTTTTCAACGCCAATGGTGCAATCACATGTCGTGCTGTCGTTTCGCAACGTGTAAACCAAGGTATGGTGATGATGTATCACGCTCAGGAACGTATTGTGAATATTCCGGGCAGTGAAATGACCGGAACACGTGGTGGACACCACAATTCAGTGACACGTGTCATCATGAAGCCAACACATATGATTGGTGGTTATGCGCAGCAATCATGGGGCTTTAACTATTACGGTACGGTTGGTTGTAACCGTGACGAAATGGTTGTGGTCAGAAAGATGGATAAAGTTGACTGGCTGGAAGGTTCAGACAGTGACGATCTTCCTCAACCACTTCCACAAGACGTATAAGGAGACAGTACTATGAAAATACGTTCTCAAGTCGGCATGGTATTGAATCTCGATAAATGTATCGGTTGTCATACCTGCTCAATTACTTGTAAAAATGTTTGGACCTCTCGCGAAGGGGTTGAATACGCTTGGTTTAACAACGTTGAAACAAAGCCTGGTATTGGTTACCCGAAAGAGTGGGAAAACCAGGAAAAGTGGAATGGCGGTTGGATCAGAAAAACTGATGGTTCAATCGAGCCAAAGATTGGCGGTAAATTTCGGGTTTTAGCGAATATCTTCGCAAATCCTGATCTACCTGAAATCGATGACTACTATGAGCCATTTGATTTTGATTATCAGCATTTACATACTGCACCAGAATCAGCGCATCAGCCAACAGCTCGCCCAAGATCATTGATCACTGGTAAGCGGATGGAAAAAATCGTTTGGGGGCCAAACTGGGAAGAAATTCTTGGTACTGAGTTCGAAAAACGGAGCAAAGACAAAAACTTCGACAATATGCAGAAGCAGATGTACGGAGAATTTGAAAATACATTTATGATGTATTTACCGCGCCTTTGTGAGCATTGTTTAAACCCAACCTGTGTTGCTTCTTGCCCTTCTGGCGCGATCTACAAGCGTGAAGAAGATGGCATCGTTCTGATTGATCAGGATAAATGTCGTGGCTGGCGGATGTGCGTCAGTGGTTGCCCATACAAGAAAATCTACTTCAATTGGAAATCAGGGAAATCTGAAAAATGTATTTTCTGTTACCCAAGAATTGAAGCAGGTGAGCCAACGGTTTGTTCAGAAACGTGTGTGGGTCGTATTCGTTACCTCGGCGTGCTGCTTTATGATGCAGACAAGGTTAAAGAAGTTGCTTCAACCACTTCTGATGTTGATTTGTATGAGAAGCAGCTGGAAATTTTCCTTGACCCGAATGACCCAAAAGTTATTGAGCAAGCGAAAAAAGATGGTGTGGCTGACTCGGTTATTGACGCGGCACAGAAATCACCTGTCTATAAAATGGCGGTTGACTGGAAACTGGCTCTGCCACTTCATCCAGAGTATAGAACGCTTCCAATGGTTTGGTATGTGCCCCCATTGAGCCCGATTCAAAATGCTGCCGACGCGGGTCAATTAGGTAAGGCTGGGGTGATTCCAGATGTAGATTCATTGCGTATCCCTTTGAAATATTTAGCTAACTTGTTGACTGCTGGTGATGAAAAGCCAATTGCTCGCGCACTGAAAAGGCTGCTAGCAATGCGTGCCTATAAGCGTGCAGAAAATGTTGAAGGCATTGAAGATCTTGAGGTTCTTGAGCAGGAAGGTCTGACTAAGAAGCAAGCAGATGAGATGTATCGTTACCTAGCCATCGCAAACTATGAAGATCGGTTTGTTATTCCAACTGGTCATCGTGAATTGAATATCCCTGAGGCTTATGCTGAAAAAGGTGGATGTGGTTTTACTTTCGGTAATGGCTGTAGCTCAGGCAATAATGATTTAAATATGTTCGGTGCTAAGAAGACCAGCACACGTAATATGTTTAAGATCGTTCAGGAGTAACCCATCGTGTTGGTATTAAAGGTAATTTCAAGGTTACTCGATTACCCATCGCAAGAGCTATTTGATCACTCGAATGATCTGGTCAATGTGGTTAATGAAAGTGTGTTATCAACTGACCATAAAAGTCAGTTGGTGGCCTTCATTAAGCAATTAGCTAGCTCAGATCTTTACGATGCGCAAGAGCGGTATGACCTTTTGTTTGAACGAGGGCGTTCTTTATCGCTTCTTTTGTTCGAACATGTTCACGGAGAATCAAGAGACCGTGGGCAAGCAATGGTTAACCTGCTGGACGAGTATAAAACACATGGTTTTGATGTTAATTCAGAGCAGCTACCGGATTTCATTCCGCTTTATCTTGAGTTCTTAAGTGAGCAGGATAAGCCTTATGTGCAGGAATGGCTCTCTGATGTCAGCCATATTTTGACAGTCTTAAGCGAGCGGTTACTAGATCGTGAATGTGATTACCGTATTTTGTTTGAGTCACTGATTGAGCTATCTGGAGCAACAGTTGAGCGAGAAAAAATAGCTGAATCTGTTAAAAAAGAGGTTCCTGATAACACGATGGATGCTATCGATAAGGCCTGGGAAGATAAGGAAATTCGGTTTGATGATCCTGTCCAATCTGGTTCTGAATCTTCGTGCAGCGGTGGTTATTCGGCACAAGAAGCACCCATTACATGGCAAAAACCAGCAGACAAATCTGCTGTTTAATAGCCATATAAGGAGAAAAAAATGTCTTACTTTAATAATTTGTTTTTTGGGATTTACCCTTACATCGCAATCTTTGTCTGCCTAGTTGGTAGCTGGATTCGTTTTGATCGCGAAGCCTACACCTGGAAAGCGGGTTCAAGCCAAATGCTCAACTCGAAAGATATGCGAATTGCTAGCAACCTTTTCCATGTTGGCGTTATCTTTGTTTTGATGGGGCACCTCGTTGGCCTGTTAACACCAGAAGCGATTTATCATGTTTTCATTAGTACTGAAAACAAGCAGTTGCTCGCAATGGTAAGTGGCGGATTCTTTGGTTTGGTTTGTCTAGTTGGCTTGGTGATGCTGCTTAAACGCCGTCTAACAGACACACGCGTCCGTGCGACCTCAAGTAACTCGGATATCTTTATCTTAGGCTTGCTGTTAGTGCAACTCGTGCTTGGTCTTTTGACTATTATTGCCTCAACCGGTCATATGGATGGTTCAGTGATGGTTCTGCTAGCAACTTGGGCGCAAAGTATTGTCACATTCCAAGGAGCGCAAGCTGCTGAAGCGATGGAAACAGTTGGAATCATCTACAAACTGCATGTTTTTGTCGGCCTGACTATGGTTCTAGTTTTCCCATTTACCCGTTTAGTGCATGTTATTAGCGCACCTGTTTGGTACTTGGGTCGTCGCTATCAAATTGTTAGGCAGCGCTAATATCATCAGCATCATATTTTGAGTTAGGGCAACGCTGAGTTGCCCTAACTCTAGATGATTCCCAATCTAGTTTTAGAGGAAATTATGAGTAACTGTGGTGTACAGACAGAAGGTGTAGAGAGCAAGCCTCTGCCAGAAATAAAGATCAATGGTGTTCTTCTAGATGAGACGCTTTATGCCCAGGAACTGCAGTACCATCAAGGCAGTAGCTTTGAAGAGGCGCTCCAAAAAGCGGGGCAGGCACTGGTTATTCGGCAGCTTCTGATCAATGAGGCGGAAGACAATGTTGTAGAAGATGAAGAGGCCGCCATTTCAAAACTGATAGAGCAAAACAGCCTATCCGAAGAGCCTTCTGAAGAAGACTGTGCACGTTTTTTTGAAAACAATAGTGAGCGCTTTAAAACAGAAGTTCTTATGGAGGTTGACCATATTTTATTGGCTGCTCCTAAAGATGATATTGAAGAACGAAGTGATGCGAAGTTAAAAGCTGAGTCTATCATTGAAGAATTAAAGATTGATATCTCGCAATTTCCGTTACTTGTTGAGCAATTTTCAATCTGCCCGTCGAAGAAAACTGGCGGTTCACTCGGTCAGATTGGTAAGGGACAAACTGTACCAGAATTTGAGAAACAGCTAGTCAGACTCCCTGTAGGGTTAGCTGAATCACCTATTGAAAGCCGCTACGGTTTTCATATCGTACGTATAAATAGAAAAGTAGAAGGCAAACAGCTTGAATACCCAATGGTTGCCGAAAAAATAAAACACTACCTTACCCAGAGAGCATCCCAGCTTTCTATCCAGGCGTATATCCAAACGTTAGTTGAGAAAGCAAATATAGAAGGAATTCAGATCGGTTTTAGTGATGAAAATATCGTTATCTAGCAATTAACCTTGTTTAAATTATGGTAAAATTTACCTAATTAACAACATTGCCTTTGCGATTATCTTTTTTGTTTGTCTTAATAAGGAAAATAGTATGAAAATAAGTAAGTTATCTGTATGTGTTGCTGCAGCATTGTCTATGACGGCAACTGCCTCACAGGCGGAGCACACATCCTTTATTGCACCAGAAATGGGCAAAATTACGTTTGATGCGCGTCTTCGTTATGAAGATGTGAATGATGATTCTGCCGCAAAAGATGCCGAAGCGTTGACGCTAAGAGTGCGCTTGGGTTATTTAACCCCTGATTTCGCTGGTTTTAAAGCATTTGCAGAGCTTGAATCAACAACGCCATTAGGTGACCGCGAATATAAAGACAAAAGAGGGCATGGTGCTGGCTACTCAGTTATTGCCGATCCCGATAACAACGAATTGAATAGAGGCTGGATCTCCTATTCTGGTTTTGATAACACACTTGTTAAGTTAGGCCGTCAACGTATCATTTTTGATAATTCACGTTTTGTTGGCAATGTTGGTTGGCGCCAGAATGAACAGACCTTTGATGCGCTCACTGTTGCAAATACTTCACTTGCAGACACAACGATCGTTGTTGGCTTTATCAACGATGTGCACACTATTCTAGGCACGCACGTAGAAGCGGATGTGCCTGTTATCAATGTCAAATATACAGGGCTTCCATTTGGTGATCTCACTGGCTATGGTTACTTTATTGATTACGATAAGGCAACAATCTTCAATGGTATGGCTGTAGATCAGATTGACACGTTGGGCTTGCGCTTTTCTGGTTCCACGAAAGTATCTGAAGGGCTAAAAGCAGTTTATACCGCAGAGTATGCTCAACAGGAGATTGATCCAGCTACAGGCCGTGATGAGGATTTAGATTACTATTTCGTCGAGGCGGGACTTTCTTTTGCCGGTATTACTGCAAAGATTGCCCAAGAGGTTTTTGAGGCAAATAGTGGCTTTGCATTTCAAACACCACTTGGAACTAATCACAAATTTAACGGTTGGGCTGACCAGTTCTTAACAACACCAGCTTTTGGCTTGGAAGATACTTTCGTAACACTGAGTACAAAAATTGCCGGTGTTAAACTCGTTGCTGTTTATCATCAGTTTGAAGCAGAAGATAGCAGCATTGATTATGGTGATGAACTTGATTTTCTTGCGGTTAAGAAATTTGGCAAACACTATAAAGTTCTTATGAAGTACGCAACTTACAGTCAAGGTGACTCAACAAGTGGCAAAGATGATAAAGATAAGTTCTGGATTGAAGGTAATGTAAACTTCTAAATCTGAGCCTGTTAAAGAAAAAAGGCGCTGAAGATATAATCTTCAGCGCCTTTTTTTATCTGGACTTATTGAATTTTGTTACAGTTAGTTCATCAGAATCACGAGTCAGCATAATGGAATCAATCTATGTTTTGGTGAAAAAAACGGGTATTACATCGATAGAAGGTTTTTCTACGGTTGCGATTTGCCTCATTATCCTCACACCTTTTTGCGGCTTTCTCTTTGATTGTGGTTGCACTTGGCCGTGGAGCGGTCTTGAAAGCCACTGCAATATTCATGATCCACTCGCAGAGCATCAGTGTCCTTGGTGTGCCTCTTTAGTTGCGGGCGTTCTTTCTTCAGCAGCTGCTGTTTTGGCGGCTCTTTTCGCTACAACCACTTTTGTGAATAGCTTAAACCAGAAGAATCACTCTATTTTGAGTCCACGGTTTTTGTTTGCTTTAACTATTGGGTTGGTTGCTTTTTTAATTGTGGCCGCAATAACGGGGTGGGCCTCAGGTGCAGTGCAAGACTATCCTGTTTTTATCACGAAAACTGGGCTATAGCTTTTTTTCCAAGGCAACTAAGTCCTCAGCTGTATTGATATTAAGGAACATCTCTTTAGCATCTGAGAAATCAACAATGGCTGCTCTGTTTTCCACATACCAACTATCAAGCTTACGCTGGCCAGTTTTAAGATATGACTCAAGCGAAGAGTTAAGTTGGTTACTGATCAGCGCGAAAACAGGTTGAAGCCGCTCCCCATCATGAGCAACAGCTATCAGGCTCTTGCTGTTACAAATTCCACTGTATAACCGCTCAACCAGATTATCTGAAATAAGCGGGCTATCGCAAGGCACAACCATAAGGAATGGATCATTTGAATAGGAAAGTGCGGTGTAGATTCCGGCTAAAGGGCCATCAAAGTTACCGAACTGATCACCGATTACTGGATAACCGTACTGCTGATATTGCTCAGTATGTTGGTTTGCATTAATGATAAGCGTATTAACCTGTGGGCCGAGTTTTTCAAGGGTGTAACGAATCATCGTTTTCCCTTTAAGTTTAAGAAGTGCCTTTTCCTGACCGCCCATGCGCCGAGAAAGGCCGCCAGAAAGGACTACCCCGGTAATTTTAGGTCTGTTTTCTAATGCGTTCATTCTGGCTTTTTTGTGTTCTCAATTCTGGTCAAAAAGGGCAATACATGGTACAAATGCATCCCTTGTTAAGCTCCCACAGATAGTACATTTAATGAGTCCTTCAGTCATCGTTAATGCCACCCATTTGGCAAAAAGCTACAATGGAAAAATGGTTGTGAAGGATATTAATCTTTCAATCAAAAAGGGCGAGTGCTGTGGCATTTTGGGGCCTAATGGTGCAGGGAAAACGACAACGATGCGGATGTTGGTTGGCCATACTAAAGCCGACAAGGGAATGCTTGAAGTTCTGGGGTTTTCCATCCCCGACCGTGCTAGAGAGATGCGCTCAAAAGTGGGGGTTGTTCCACAAATTGATAATCTTGATCCTGACTTTTCTGTTTCTGAAAATCTCTATAGCTATGGGCGCTATTTTGGCTATAGCCGGAAGGTGCTTGAGCCCCGTATTCAAAAACTACTGGATTTTGCCTCTCTTCAGGATAAAGCGGATAGCCGTATTCAGTCACTGTCTGGCGGGATGAAAAGGCGACTTACTTTAGCGCGTTCATTGATCAACGAACCTGACTTATTGATTCTAGATGAGCCAACAACCGGTCTTGACCCCCAAGCAAGGCAGCTTATTTGGCAGCAGTTACGTCAACTCCAGAAGGAGGGGCTTACGATCATCATCTCCACGCATTACATGGAAGAGGCTGAGCGTCTTTGTGATCGAATTATTGTGATGGATAAAGGGGATATATTGGCAGACAATCGGCCGGAGTCTCTTATTGATGAGCAGATTGAACCGCATGTTCTAGAGGTACATGGTGAGGGTGTCCACGAGTGGCATAGCACTTTAAAACTTGAGGCAGGAATTCGCTATGAGCAAGTTGGAGAAACCCGATTTTATTATGGCTTAGAGCTTAAAGAGCTAATAGAAACCCTAGATGGGTGGGGTGGTTTGCGCTACCTCTATCGACCTGCAAATCTTGAAGATGTTTTCCTGAAATTAACAGGCAGAGACCTTAGGGATGATTGATCTCCTAACCCCACAGGGTGCATTCTCTCGCTGTTTCTCCGTTTGGCTACGCAATGCTAAGGTTTGGAGCAAACTTGCCGGCTCATCCCTGCTCGGAAGTTTTGCAGAACCTCTGTTTTATCTTTTTGCGCTAGGTTATGGCTTGGGTCAATTTATCGGTAGCGTAGAGGGTATGAGTTATATCGTTTTTTTGGCATCGGGTATCCTCTCGACGAGCACAATGAATACGGCAACTTTTGAGGGGCTTTATCTTGCGTATACTCGAATGGAAGTCCAGCGAACTTGGGATGGGATGCTTTCGACACCATTGGGTGTGACTGATATTGTGCGCGGTGAGGTACTTTGGATGGGTACTAAAAGTGTTATCAGCGCACTTGCCATTCTTTTGGTAACAACACTCTCTGGTTTTGTTGAGAGCACAACAGCACTTTGGGTATTGCCAATTGCATTTCTTACCGGCTGTTGTTTTGGGTCGATTGCGCTAACGGTTACGGCGCTCTCTAGAAGCTATGATTTCTTTATGTACTACCTTTCACTGGTGGTAACACCGATGGTGCTGCTCAGTGGTGTTTTTTTTCCTCTGACGTCCCTGCCAGAGGTGGTGCGAGACGGAGTGTCAGCCCTGCCATTGTTTCATATTGTAGAAATGGTCAGGCCTTTAATGACGGGCGGGTTTCCTGATAACCTGTTGATACATATAGCCGTACCGGTTATTTATTGCCTCTCTTTTTTAAGCATCGCAATTTTACTACTTAAAAAACGCCTTCTTAAATAATAAAGCGGTTAACTGTTTCTATAACTGAGAATCATCAATAACTCGATTGCGCCCAGTTTCTTTTGCTTTGTACAAGCAATCATCTGCGCGGCCAATTAATGTATCAATTGTGTCACTTGGCTGAAGTTTGGCGGCACCAATTGAAATGGTGATCTCGCCAATCGATTCACCATTATCTTTTCTTTGCAGGCGGCTTTTCTCAAGCGCTATGCGTATTTTGTTTGCAATTTTTACAGCTTTATCATGGCTTGTGTCGGGCATGATTACAGCCATTTCTTCACCACCGTAACGCGCAACAAGATGATTGTCTTCCACATGCTGTTTCATTAAAGCGGAGGTGTAGCGAAGAACCTTGTCACCTACAAGGTGACCAAAATTATCATTAACCCGCTTGAAATGATCAAGATCCATCATTAAAAGAACAACACCCTGCGGATAGACTTCTGCAACTTCAATAATATTATTGAGTTCGTTGTCAAAGGCACGTCTATTCAACAGCCCTGTCAAAGCATCGGTAATTGAAGCCTCTCTAACAACCTCGAGTTCTGAACGAAGTGTATCAATTTCACTATTTGTTTTATCTAATTCTTGTTTGAGTGATTGGGAAGCCTCTGTAAGGTGTGTAGTTTCTGCAATGATTTCTGAGACAATACTCTTGATATCAGAAATATCATCCGCATCTTCTAGCAATTTTGTTTTTTCAGAAAACTGACCGCTTGCATCCGATGCGGTTTCCCCTGCCTTGCTCACATCTTGCTGAGTTTTTCCTAAAAGCTTTAGCAGGTTGTTTCTAACGTTCTCGAATGATTCGATAGAATCATTACAGATGTATTTTTTATATAATGCTTCGCTTGTTTTTGAATCAAATGGTGTTTTCTTTTCGATCATTTCATCAATGGCCTCTTTCAATGCGCCATTTTGCCCCGCAACGTATTCGTACCAAATTGCATAATTGGTGGGATCTGTTGAGATTTTATTTCGGGTCATCAACGGTAAAGCTTGGCGAAGATATTCCGCCGATTTTGTTGGTTGGTCTTTATACGATGGAAGAAAAGAGATGCTGTCGCTCATTATTGAACCTATTATTATGTTGTACCAAGCTAAAAGATTATGTCCTGAAAAAGTTAGTTCAAAAAACCAAACTTGCTAGCTATTTATGAAGAAAAATATTGTTGAAATTCAGAAATCCATTGCAAATTGCCTTTGTAAAGATCGCTTCTTATTTAAGAAAAAACTAAGAAAACTAGGTAGCATAAAAGACGCAAGAAAAGACCTGTATCTTAATGAAATATATAAAGATATAGTAATTTCAGTTGAGCACCATTCTAGACGACTAAATTTAGTACCTAAGCTTGAATTCCCTGACCTACCCATTAGCCAGAAAAGAGAGGAAATTGGAAAAGTTATTTCTGAGAACCAAGTCACAATTATTTGTGGCGAGACGGGCTCGGGAAAAACGACTCAGTTGCCGAAAATTTGTCTAGAGCTAGGACGAGGAGTTGCCGGCTTGATTGGCCATACACAACCAAGGCGGTTAGCTGCAATTAGGGTCGCTGAAAGAGTTGCTGAAGAGATTGGTCAACCTGTTGGCGAGTCGGTTAGTTATAAGATTCGTTTTCAGGCAGTCGAGCATCGTGATTCATTAATTAAACTGATGACAGATGGGATCTTGCTGGCAGAGATAAAAAGCGATCCCTATCTAAGTCATTACGACACGTTGATTTTGGATGAGGCGCACGAAAGAAGCCTCAATATTGATTTCTTGCTCGGTTATTTGAAATGGCTTTTGCCTCGACGCCGTGACCTAAAGTTGATAATTACCTCGGCAACAATTGATCCAGATCGCTTCTCACGTCATTTTGATAATGCACCGATAATCAATGTTTCAGGACGTAGCTTTCCTGTGGAGATGCGTTACCGACCTATTGAAGGCGAACTTGGTGATGAGACTGATCGAGACCTGCAGCAGGCAATTATTGACGCTGCAGCGGAGCTACATAGTGAGCGAGCGGGTGATATCCTCGTTTTCCTAAGTGGAGAGCGTGAAATTCGTGAGACTGCAGAATCTTTGAGGAAACACCACCCAGCTGATTGTGAGATTTTGCCACTTTATTCCCGTTTGAGCGCTAAAGAGCAGGCTAATGTTTTTCGGAGTCATTCAAAAACACGAATTGTCTTAGCCACCAATGTGGCGGAAACATCGCTGACTGTGCCCGGCATTCGTTGTGTAATTGATACCGGTGTTGCACGAATTAGCCGCTATAGTCATCGGAGTAAAATACAAAAGCTGCCGATTGAAAAAATTTCTCAGGCTAGCGCCAATCAGAGAAGTGGCCGTTGCGGCCGCGTGGCTGCTGGAATCTGCATCAGACTTTATTCTGAGGATGATTTTAACTTGCGCCCTGAGTTTACAGAGCCGGAGATACATAGAACAAACCTTGCTTCGGTTATTCTGCAGATGAAGTTATTAAATCTTGCAGATATAGCGCACTTCCCATTTGTTGAACCACCCGAAGATAAAATGATTCGCGGTGGAGTGAAGACTTTGCAAGAGCTAGGGGCTTTAGATCCTGCTCACAAGCTGACCCAAATTGGCCGGCAATTGGCTAAGTTTCCACTTGACCCCCAACTGAGTCGAATGGTTCTTTCTGCAAAAGAGCAGGGAAGCTTGGCTGAGGTTCTGGTGATTGTTTCTGCACTATCAATTCAAGATCCTCGTGAAAGACCGCTTGAATTTGCGCAGGCTGCCGATGAGAAACAAAGAAGATTCCGTGATGAGCAGTCTGATTTCATCAGTTTCCTAAATTTATGGAACTGTTTTCAGAAAGAAAAGCAACATCTTTCCAATAGCAAACTCCGCCGTTTTTGTCGTGATCACTTTATCTCTTATTTGCGGATGCGAGAGTGGCAGGAGATTTATCAGCAATTGATGAAAGTGGTGAAGGGGGAACTTGGTTTTAAGTTAAATAGCACACCCGCTGAATATGAGGCGATTCATCGTGCCTTGCTCTCCGGCTTGATTACAAAAATCGGTTTCAAAAATGATCAATCAGAATATCTTGGGGCACGGAATACGAAGTTCTTTATTCACCCCGGCTCTGCTCTTTTTAAGGCGAAGCCAAAATGGATAATGGTTTCTGAACAGGTCGAAACAACCCGTATTTATGGCCGCAATGTGGCAGCTGTTCAGCCCGAATGGATTGAACAAGCAGCCTCACACCTGTTGAAACATCAACATTATGAGCCGCACTGGTCGAAGCGAGCAGGGCAGGCGATGGTGTATGAACGCTCAATTTTATTTGGATTAATGCTCAACAAGGGGCGGAAAGTGCCGCTCTACAAAATGGATCCTCCCGGGGCGTGTGAACTGTTTATTCGCTCAGCGTTGGTTGAACGAGATTTCGATTGCCGTGCTGAGTTTTTCAAGCATAATAAATCACTTCTTGAAACGGCCGATTATGAGCAGCAAAAAGGGCGCAGAGCTGATCTTGTTGTAGATGATGAGTGGCTTTTTAATTTCTATAGCGAGCGTATTCCTGCCACTATTTATGACGTAACCGGTTTTAACAAGTGGTTAAAAGAGCGTAAAAATCAAAAGTTGTTGAGACTCACTTTGGAGGAGATAACAGCCTCTAAGAGCGCTGAAATTGATGAAGTTAACTTTCCAGATCATTTTAGCTGTGGCGATGCTTCAGTCGCACTCGAATATCGTTTTGAACCTGGGCATGTCGACGATGGTGTAACGGCCATTATACCGCTGGCGCAATTGAATCAATTAACAGCTGAACCATTTGAATGGCTTGTTCCGGGACTTATCCGGGAAAAGATGATTTTATTGATCAAAGGGCTACCTAAGGCAATTCGCCGGAATTTTGTACCTGTACCGGATCATGTGGACCGTTGCCTACCTGAGCTACCTCTCTGGAAAGGTTCTCTTTACCAAGAGCTATCTAAGAAACTAACAAATATTTCTGGCACAACTGTTAACACCAAAGATTGGCTTCCAGAGAAGCTTCCATTACATCTGCAAATGAATTTCAGGTTGCTTGATGAAAAAGGTGAAAAAGTTAAAACATGCCGTGATTTAGGGCTGTTACAAAATGAGTTTTCTCTTGTGGCTAAGGAAAAATTTCATTCCACTTTGGAATCTGATGAGCAGAAGAGTGGCCTTTCTGACTGGGAATTTGGTGATATCCCAAGGCAAAAAAGGCTTCAAAGTAACAATCATGAAATACTGGCTTATCCAGCCATGATCGACGAGCAGGAATCTGTCGGCCTGCAGCTGTTAGATTCTCAGAGCAAAGCAAAAACAGCACATCGTCAGGGAGTTATTAGGCTTTTTCGTCTCAAGCTAAAACGAGAGCTGAAACAGTTGGTGCGAAACCTATCGATTAATGCAAAAGATGAGCTAATTTATAGTCGCCTACCCAAACACCCGTATAAGCAAATAGAGGAAAATGTGGATCTTTATGATGATTTACAACATTGTCTGATTTCATCTCTGTTTTTAGATAATGAGATTCGCTCAGAGTTGGATTTTGAGCAGAGCCTTGAAGCTAATCGCTGCAATTTAAATAGCCGTGGATATGAAATTGCTGAATTGCTTTCAACAATACTATCTGATTATAAATCTGCTCTTGATAGCCTAAGCAGTTGGAAAAATCAAAAGCCGATAGGAGTTGATATCTTGCAACAGTTAGGGGCGCTTCTTTACCTAGGATTTCTTCGCCATGTCCCATTGGAGAAGCTTAAGCAGTACCCACGTTATCTTAAGGCGATAACAATAAGACTTGATAAGGTGGCAGGAAACTTACAAAGGGATAGCCAGAACTATGAGATTATCGAAAAATACCAGTCTCTATTTTGGCAATCGATGAGTGATGGTGTGCTGAATCCAGAAGAAGATTCATTTAGGTGGCAGCTTGAAGAGCTGCGTGTTTCACTTTTTTCACAACCATTAAAAACAGCCTACCCAATTTCGCCTAAGCGGCTGGAAAAGGCGTGGAACAAAAGATCTAGCTAATTGAAGAACCTATCTCTTCTGTTAACAAAAGAGTTGCAAATGGGCTATATTTGTAAGGAAACTAACGGAAACCTTTGATAGATTTGAAACCTAAGACCAACTTCATTTGTCGACTTATTATCCTCTGCGGCGTCACTCTTGCGCCGTTAGATGGCGTTGCGGATGTCTACAAACGTGTAGATGCAAATGGCCGTATTTATTACACAGATGAACCCGTAGGCAATCAGTATAAGCTGGTTTTTCGGACATCCAGAAAGCCTGTATCCGTCCGAGAAATGGAAGCCAATAAAAAAAGATTTTCACCTATTATCAATAGATTATCTAATAAAGTTAACCTTGATCCTAATCTTATTCACGCTTTAATTAGGACGGAATCAGCCTATAACCCTGATGTTGTATCAAAAAAAGGCGCGGTTGGTTTGATGCAGTTAATGCCAGGAACAGCAAAACGATACGGTGTATCAGATCGTCGAAATCCAATAGAAAATATTCGAGGAGGCGTAGAGTACTTTCGAGACCTAATGCGGCAATTTGATTCGGACTTGAAATTGGCGCTTGCAGCCTATAATGCGGGTGAAAATGCCGTGATTCGCTATGGAAATAAGATTCCTCCTTACCCGGAAACACAAAACTATGTGGCTAAAGTAATGGCTTTTTACAAATCATGACTCAAGAAAAGACAACACCAGAGCAACTTATCAGTAATAGCTTTGATTTAGTTTCATTACCTGAACTTTATTTTCAGGTGGATGAAATGATTGGCGATCCCCGCTATACAGCCGATGATATAGGGGAAGTTATTCTCACTGATCCCGCCATGACGGCGAAGCTTTTAAAAATTGTCAACAGTGCTTTTTATGGGCTTCCAGCAAAGATAGACACCTTAACGCGAGCGGTCACAATAGTTGGAATGGACGAGTTAAGATCCTTGATTTTAGCCTCTTCAGCAATTTATGAGTTCAATAAAATCCCAAATGATTTAGTGGATATGAGCGATTTCTGGATGCATTCCATCCATTGTGGTGTTATCGCTAAATTACTCGCTAAAAAAGGGACTGTTTTGCATTCTGAGCGTCTTTTTATCGCAGGTTTGCTTCATGATCTGGGATCATTGCTTATGTACAATAAACTTCCGGATCAATCTCGAGAAATACTCTCTACTACCAATGGTGATAGAAGATTGATTTCGGGCTTAGAAAAAGAGTTACTAGGTTTTACGCATGCAGATGTGAGTGCGGCCATTCTAGAGAAATGGGAGCTTTCGTCCGCCTTGATAGAGTCAATAAAATTCCACCTGAACCCAGGAGAGGCACCTAACCCTGTCTTGGAGGCGCATTTTGTTTATCTTGCAAACCTTCTATCTGGAGTTGAAGAAAATGGGGACTCTCTTCAGGATGCATTTGCAGAAATCAGTGATGAAACTTGGTCTATCACAGGCCTTTCTGAGCCTGATATTTTGGCAGTTATGGAGCAGGCGCCAGAGCAGCTAATGCAATTGTTTGGGCTTATGGTCCCCTCTTCAGTAGGCCAGTTTTAGTTATTTTGTTTTTTTAGCGTTAACTGGGTGGTGACGCTTTATCAGATTTCTCTTATAGTGTCCTCAATATAATAAAAACTTTGAGGGGTTTCTATGTCTGATGAAGGTTATTCAAGACGGCAATTTCTTGGCTATACCAGCGCTGGTTTGCTGTCGACCTTTTCCGGTCTATCTTTTGCGCAGCAGGGGAGCGTTGTTCGTTCTGCTACTGCCGATTTCAATCCCGATGTCGAAATTAATTTAACAGCAAAAAGTGCCCGTGTTCCGATATACGAAGGCCCTAAAACGCTCGTATGGAAATTTCGTGCTGAGCTACTTAAAGGGCCTTCCGAAACTTTAAAAGAGGTTCCTGATAGCTATTTAGGGCCTGTTTTTAATCTTAAACAAGGCCAAAGAATACGCATTCATTTTAACAACCGGATACCACAGCGCTGTATTGTCCACTGGCATGGCTTGCATGTACCTCAGGTCATGGATGGTCATCCAATGTATGCTATCAACAGCGGAGATAGTTACGTTTATGAGTTTACGGTTGTTAACCGAGCGGGGATGTATTGGTATCACTCTCATACTCATGAGTTGACAGCGAAACAGGTCTATTCTGGGTTAGCCGGGCTTATTATTGTTTCTGATGATAACGAGGCACAGCTCAATCTTCCAAGTGGGGCAAAAGATCTGCCAATTGTTATTCAAGACCGAAGTTTTACAGAAGATAACAAGCTCAGATACACCTCACATATGCGTGAGCATATGATGGGTTTTCTTGGGGAGGAGATATTGGTGAATGGGCGCCCCGACTTCGAATTACCCGTTTCACAGGGTGTCTATCGACTTAGGCTGATAAATGGCTCAAATTCGCGAATTTATAAACTTGCTTGGGACGATCGGACGCCGCTGACTGTCATTGGAACCGATGGCGGATTGCTAGAAAAGCCTGTTACACGAAACTATATATCTCTGGCTCCAGCAGAAAGAGTTGAGATCTGGGCCGATTTTAGGGATAGAGAGATTGGCTCTATTCACTCTTTGGTAAGTCTGCCTTTCCAAAACATGCGAATGCATATGGGTAGTAGCCTTCCTGAAGGGAGTGAATTTTCTGTTATGAAGGTGAAAGTGGCCAAAGCAGAAAAAATAGCGGATTCCAGAGAGCTACCAGTAACACTTTCAAAAATTAATCAGCTTGGTTTGGCAGATGTTGTCAACCCTGAGCAGCCCATGTCAATTGCGCTTAGAATGCGCCGCATGAACTGGTGGCTGAATGGTGAAGAGTTTGAAATGATGGAGGCGACACCTAGCGAGCGCGTAGCACTAGATAGCCACCATTTGATTCAATTTGATAATGGCTATCAAACGCGAGGAGGAATGCGTCTTCCACACCCAATGCATCTACATGGACAGCAATTTCAGATTATTAAACGCGAAATCAACCCTAACTATCAAAGATCATACGGTGCTTTAAATGAGGGTTTTGTGGACAGTGGATGGAAGGATACGGTTTTGGTTATGCCGGGTGAGCGAGTGACAATGGTCAAACCGTTCGAGGATTTTAAAGGTCTATTTCTTTATCACTGCCATAATCTTGAGCATGAAGATATGGGAATGATGCGAAACTTTAATGTGGTTTAAAGGACGGTTAAATTGAGATTACTGCACACCATGCTACGAGTGACCAATTTAGATCGGTCACTACAGTTTTACACAGAGCAGTTGGGGATGGGCCTGTTGCGCCGTAAGGATTACCCAGAAGGCCGATTTACTCTAGCATTCGTTGGGTATGAAAATGAGTCAAAGCAGGCAGCTATTGAACTAACTTGGAACTGGGATATTCATCAATATGAATTAGGAGATAGCTACGGGCATATCGCGATTGAGGTGGATGATGTCTATAAAGCGTGTGAAGAAATCAAGCTGCGAGGTGGCAAGATTATCCGTGAGGCAGGGCCAATGAAAGGTGGCACAACAGTGCTTGCTTTTCTGGAAGATCCAGATGGATACAAGATCGAGTTGTTGGGTCCCAAATAGTCGTCACGATAGAACAGGATAATCAAATGCCTCAAGCATTCTGATTAGCCGGATTAGTGGTAAACCAATCAATGCGTTTGGATCTTCGCCCTCTATTTTTTCAAATAGAGCGATACCCATTGCTTCAGATTTAAAGCTAGCGGCACAATTATAGGGTTCGTCTAGCTCTATGTAACGGGCGATTTGAGACTCTGTTAGTGTGCGGAAGTGAACCACGCAGCGATCAACGTCAGTAATGTATTGGCCTGTTTCACTATCCAAAAGGCAAACTGATGTATAAAAAACGACCTGTTTCCCGCTGGCTCTTTTGAGATCTTCAAAAGCTTTTTCTGGAGAACCGGGTTTATGAAGTTGCTGCTCTCCAAGCATGGCAACTTGATCAGATCCAATTATTAAATGATTCGGGTATTTACTAACCAATGCGTGGGCTTTTAAAACAGCGAGCCGTTTCGACAAATCACGGGGAGATTCCTCTGTTAACGCGGTCTCATCTACATCTGGAGAGGCAGCTGAAAAGCTAAGATGCAGCTTTTTTAGCAACGCCTGTCGGAATGGGGAGCTGGAGGCGAGGACAAGCTGTTTAGGAATGTTATTTATTGTAGACATTTTTTGACATGGTTTTAGATTTCAAAGTATCATTGTACAGATATGTCGAGCCACCTTCCTGAATATGTTTCCCCCTTGGCTTTAGCTGAAAAAGGGTGTTTGATTCAAGGGGAATACCCCCTAGCAAATTTATTGCGGCTTAAAGGGATGTTGGCTCAGGATGAAGGAAGTGTACGCTTTGAGTTGAATTTTCAACGTGAAGGTAGGAGCCGGGTCATTACAGGCTTTGTTCTTGCTGATTTAAAGCTTAACTGTCAGGTCTGTATGGATGCGCTTGACCTGCCAATAGATAGAAAAGTAAGCCTTTCGATTGTGACATCAATCGAGCAGGCAGAGCGACTGTCTGAGGAATATGAAGCACTGCTGCTTCAAAGTACTGAGGATACAGTTGCCTTAATGGATATTGTGGAAGATGAGCTGATACTCGCTTTACCAGACTTTGCAAAGCATGGTGATTGCCGTATCGGTGTAAATACAAGCAGTAATATTGAAGAAGAACCAGAACAGAAAGAGGTTGTTAATCCTTTTTCTGTTTTAGCAAATTTAAAGAAAGACTGACCGACCTGGAGTTTAATCATGGCTGTACAACAAAACCGAAAAACACGTTCAAAACGCGGCATGCGTCGTTCACACGATGCACTGACGGGTAAAACTTTATCAATTGAGCCAACAACTGGCGAAACACACCTAAGACACCATGTGAGCGCTGATGGTTTCTATCGTGGACGCAAGGTTGTAGAAGATAAAGGCGAGGAATAATAGATCCCTGCTACCAAGTCTGGATTCAGATTTAAAATAGGCCCTGTTGATTTATAACAGGGCCTTTCTCAATTCTAGGGACTCATAACATGAGTATGTTCACGATTGCTGTTGATGCAATGGGAGGCGATTACGGCCCATCTGTAACCGTTCCAGCATCAATAAATAGCCTTAATCAATTTCCTCAGTTAAACCTTATTTTGGTGGGTGATGAGGCTAAAATTGGTGCGTCACTTAAAGATTCTGGCTGGGACTTAGGTAATAACCGCATTCAAATCAGGCATGCTAGTCAATGCGTTGAAATGCATGAATCACCATCTAAAGCGCTGCGCAATAAGAAAGATTCATCAATGCGCGTAGCCATCAACCTAGTTAAAGAAGGCGTTGCCGATGCCTGCGTCAGTGCAGGAAATACTGGCGCCTTGATGGCAACAGCTCGCTTTGTTCTTAAAATGATTCCTGGCCTCGATCGTCCGGCGATTATCTCCACACTTCCAGCCTTGGAAAAGCATACTTATATGCTTGATCTGGGCGCAAATGTGGAGAGTAGGGCAGAGCACCTATTCCATTTTGCCTTGATGGGAAATGAGCTTGTTAAGGCGGTAGAGCATATTAAAAAGCCAAAAGTAGGGTTGCTCAATATTGGTGAAGAGGAGATGAAAGGGAATGAGCAGGTAAAAAAAGCGGCTCAATTACTTTCTGACTCAGAGCTAAATTACGTTGGCTTCGTTGAGGGGACTGATATTTTCCTAGGCGATGTCGATATTGTTGTTGCAGATGGTTTTGTTGGTAATATCGCACTTAAAACCACCGAAGGGTTAGCTGAAATGATTGCCAGCAGGCTTAAAAAGAGCTTCACAAGCTCTTTTTATGGAAAGATTGTTGGCTTGCTAGCTAAGCCCGTCCTTAGGGCATTTAAAGAAGAAATTGACCCAAGGGAATATAATGGCGCCAGTTTTTTGGGGCTAAAAGGGATTGTTGTGAAAAGCCACGGAGGTGCTGACACTCTTGCTTTTCAGAATGCAGTTAAAATTGCCTATCTTGAGATTGAAGAGAATGTTGCAGGAAAAATAAATGCCGAGGTTGAACGGCTTTTGACTGAAAGAGGCAGGTAATGACAATCTATTCACGTATCATCGGAACCGGTGGATATCTTCCAGAACAGGTCCGAACAAACCATGACATTGCGGAAAAGATTGATACGAGCGATGAATGGATTAGGGAGCGAACAGGAATAGAAGAGCGCCGGATTGCTGCGCCGACTGAAACAGCTTCTAGTATGGCCGAAATCTCTTCGAGACAAGCTATTGAAGCCGCTGGTATTGAGCCAGATTCAATCGACCTTGTTATTGTCGCAACAAGTTCACCTGATCGTATTTTCCCAAGTACCGCCTGCCTATTACAGAACCGTCTAGGAACGGGAAATTGTGCTGCCTTTGACGTTCAAGCTGCTTGCTCTGGATTTATTTATGCTTTTAGTATTGCAGATCAATTTATTCGTGCAGGTAGTGTTAAAAGAGCACTTGTAGTCGGCAGTGAAGTCAACTCTCGTATTATCAATTGGGAAGATAGAGGAACTGCAATTATTTTTGGTGATGGCTCTGGTGCCGTTTTACTCGAAGCCAGTGAAGAGCCGGGAGTTTTGTCTACTCATCTTAATTCTGATGGTCAGCACCATGAACTATTATATATTCCTAACCCAATTGGTGATCAAGCGAAGCCCGACGAAAAGGCCCATATGAAAATGTCCGGGAATGAGGTTTTTAAGGTCGCTGTAAACACCTTGGGGAAAATTGTCGACGAGACGCTTGCGGCCAATAATATGGAGAAGTCCGATGTTGACTGGCTGGTACCACATCAAGCTAATATGCGAATAATCAAAGCAACTGCTAGAAAGCTGAAAATGCCGATGGAGCAGGTTGTTGTTACAATTGAAAAGCAGGGAAACACCTCTGGGGCTTCTGTTCCACTTGCGCTAAATGAGGCGATCCGCGATGGCAGAATTCAGCGCGGACAAACTGTTTTATTAGAGGCATTTGGTGGTGGATTTGTCTGGGGTTCTGCGTTAATTAAATACTAATAACATTAAGTTAATACTCTAACACTATGAATAAATTAATTAATTTATCCTTCGTTTTTCCGGGTCAAGGCTCTCAGTCATTAGGGATGCTGTCAGAGCTCGCGGCAGGCCATTCTGAGGTTGAAGAGACATTTGAAGCGGCATCAGAGGTTTTAGGTAAAGATCTTTGGAAGATCGCTCAAGAGGGGCCGGCCGATCTACAAAATCAGACGATCAATACCCAACCTTTGATGTTGGCTGCAGGCGTTGCAACATGGCGTATCTGGAGCAAATTAACCGATATTCACCCAAGTTGGATGGCAGGGCATAGCCTTGGTGAATACAGTGCGCTTGTTTGTGCAAATTCAATTGCATTTGAAGATGCTGTCAAAATAGTTTCTGAACGCGCCCGCTTTATGCAAGAAGCCGTACCTGATGGAGTAGGCGCGATGGCTGCTGTTCTGGGCTTAGAGAACCACCTTGTGGTTGCCGCATGCAAAGAGGCGGCAGATGATGAGGTCGTTTCAGCAGTAAACTTTAATGCCCCAGGGCAAGTTGTTATTGCAGGTAATGCAGCAGCGGTGGAGAGAGCAATCGAAGCTGCAAAGGAGCAAGGGGCAAGAAAAGCTATTTTGTTACCTGTAAGTGTTCCTTCGCACTGCTCTTTAATGGAGCCTGCGGCAGAAAAACTAGATGAACTGCTACAAACAATTGAGATAAAAACACCTGATACGGCTGTTTTACATAATGCAGATGTTAACTGCCATGAAGCACCGGAAGTGATCCGTAATGCACTTAAACAGCAGCTATTTAACCCTGTGAGATGGACAGAAAGCGTTCGATTTATGAGCGATCAAGGCGCAACTATTTTCGTAGAGTGTGGTCCAGGGAAGGTATTAAGCGGAATGAACAAGCGGATTGTCAAAGGTGTAACCGTATTACCTTTAATTAATGAAGCAACATTAAATAAAACATTGGAGGCACTGCAATGACAGAGTCAAAGAAAGTCGCTCTTGTAACAGGCGCAACGCGTGGTATTGGCCGTGAGATTGCTCTACAACTTGCAGAGCAGGGGCATATTGTCATCGGGACAGCCACTTCTGAAAAAGGGGCCAGTACTATTTCAGAAACGTTGAAAGAAGCTGGAGCAGAGGGTTGCGGGCTTGTTTTAGATGTAAGTGATGGCGACTCTATTGCTGCGGTTATGAAAACGATAAATGCAGAATATGGTGCTCCCGTCGTTCTAGTTAACAATGCAGGAATTACGCGCGATAACCTGCTGATGAGAATGAAAGATGATGAATGGAATGACATCATAAACACCAACCTAAGCTCGGTCTTCCGTATGAGCAAGGCTTGCCTTAGAGGAATGATGAAGGCTAAAGGCGGAAGGATTGTGACAATTGCATCTGTCGTTGGATTATCTGGTAATGCCGGGCAAGCAAACTATGCTGCTGCAAAAGCGGGCATCATCGGTTTTACCAAATCGCTTGCACAGGAAGTTGGCTCTAGAAACATTACCGTGAATGCTGTTGCACCAGGCTTTATTGATACAGATATGACCCGCTCGCTCCCTGAAGAGCAAAAGAATAAATTGCTAGGCTCGATTCCTTTAAATCGACTAGGAGAATCTAAAGAAATTGCAAGTACAGTTACCTTTTTGTGCTCGTCTGGGGCTTCATATATAACGGGTGAAACTATTAATGTTAATGGTGGCATGTACATGTCTTAACCCTTCGTGGGTTAAGAAGTAATGGCTTTTCTTGATAAGATTGAAAAAATACTTTTGTTTTTTCGCCATTATGCAATAAAATTACAATGTTCGTATTTACAGTGGGCAAGCTTAGTTTGCTCTTAAATGAGTTTTTTGTGTTTTCTTTGAGGAAAGAGATATTATGAGTACTATTGATGAACGTGTAAAAAAGATTGTTGCTGAGCAACTTGGTGTTAGTGAAGATGAAGTTTCAAACGAAGCATCTTTCGTTGACGATCTTGGCGCGGACTCACTGGATACAGTTGAATTAGTTATGGCACTTGAAGAGGAATTTGAGTGTGAAATCCCTGACGAAGAAGCTGAGAACATTACAACAGTTCAGCAAGCTATCGATTACGTCAACAAAAATCTGTAAGAATAGCTTCCAAGCTACGCCGAGCAATCCATAAGGGCTGCTCGGCGTTCTTTTTTGTCTAAAATCATACTGGAAGAACCTTGAATAAACGCCGTGTTGTCGTAACAGGCTTGGGTGCTATTTCACCTGTTGGCCTGAATGTTAAAGAATCCTGGAATAGTGTTTTAAATGGTAAAAGTGGTATTGAACTACTCACTCATTTTGACACCAGCGATTTTTCAACAAAATTTGGCGGCGCAATTAAAGGTTTTGATATAACGCAGTATATACCGCGCAAAGATGCCAAAAGAATGGATGGTTTCATTCATTATGGGCTTGCTGCAGGATGTCAGGCAATTGAAGACTCAGGAATTGAAGTAACCAATGAAAATGCCGAAAGAATTGGTGTGGCTATTGGAGCTGGAATTGGTGGTATTACAGGGATTGAGGATGGCCATAATGGCTTCTTAAAAGGTGGCCCAAGAAAAATATCTCCTTTCTATATTCCGGGCAATATCATCAACATGATTTCAGGAAACCTTTCGATTAAATATGGTTTGAAAGGCCCAAACTTTGCAATTGCTACAGCCTGTACTACCGGCACGCACAACATTGGTGAAGCAGCGCGCAACATCGCTTATGGTGATGCTGATGTAATGGTTGCAGGTGGAGCAGAAATGACTTCAACCTCACCAACCACAATGGCTGGTTTTGCTTCCGCTAGAGCACTTTCGAAGCGAAATGATGATCCGTTAGCAGCTAGTCGCCCTTGGGACAGAGATCGTGATGGTTTTGTTCTAAGTGATGGAGCTGGTGTTTTGGTGCTTGAAGAGCTCGAGCATGCAAAAGCGCGTGGTGCGCATATCTATGCTGAGCTGGCAGGATACGGAAAAAGTGCTGATGCTTATCATATGACCACACCTTCAGAGAATGGTGAAGGTGCTGCACGTTGCATGCGAAATGCCATGAATGATGCAGGAATTGAGGCTGCGGTTATTGATTATGTTAATGCTCATGGTACCTCAACTCCCGCGGGTGACATCGCTGAAACCAGCGCAGTTAAAACTGCTTTGGGATCGCATGCAGGTAAAGTTGCAGTTAGTTCAACCAAATCAATGACAGGGCACATGCTGGGCGCTGCAGGTGGTATTGAAGCTGTATTCTCGGTATTGGCAATCCAAGACAGCGTTGCCCCTCCTACAATAAATCTAGATAACCCTGACCCTGAATGTGATCTGGATTATGTTCCAAACAACGCAAGAGAGATGAATATAGACTGTGCTATGTCTAACTCATTTGGTTTTGGTGGAACAAACGGGACCCTTATTTTTAAGAAGCTTGCCTAGGCGGCAAGCAGCTTAACTAGTGGTTGTTAACGAATGCCTTACTAGGCGTATCAATTTAAACAACCACCTGGATTTCACATTATTACATCAGCTTAATAAAGCACGTTACCCCTACTTGCTTGAAAGTGTTGCCCACGGAACAGCTCAGGGCCGTTTCGATATTGCTTTCGCTTTCCCAGAAAAATCACTAAAACTAGAGCATCTTAGCCATCTGGTTATGTCCAATGGCGAAAAAGTTGCTGATGGTGATTTTTTGAAACAGCTCGACCTAATATGGAAAGAGGAGAAGAGTAAAGCGCCTTCATCCTCATCTTTTTTGCCCTTCACTGGAGGATGGTTTATTTTTCTATCTTATGAACTAGTTTCCCAGATAGAAAACAAACTTGTTGATATCCCTGTAAATACCGGGCTTCCTGTGGCACAAGCAACCAGAATTCCAGCTGCAGTAATACGTGACAATATAAGCGGGGAAGTTTTCCTCGTCGCAGAAAAAAACAGGGAATCTCTAATCGAAATAATGTTGTCTGATTTGCAACAACTCCCTGAATCTTTCCTTCAAGACGAAGCGATAACAGAATCATTAGAAGAGGATCAAGGCGATATTTTTTGCTCTGGGGTCAAAAGATGCAGAGAATACTTGTACGAAGGCGATGTTTTTCAAGTTAACCTCTCGAGAGAATACCGTGGCAAACTGAAATCACAAGCGCAGTATCTTGATCTTTATCGAAGCCTTAAAGAATCAAATCCAGCCCCATTTGCTGGCTTAGCCACTTTTGGTGATGCAGCGATATGCAGCTCCTCTCCAGAGCGTTTGGTTCGCGTCCAGAATAGTCATGTTGATATGCGACCAATAGCTGGTACTCGGCCTCGAAACAACAATGACTTGATCGATAAACAACTCTCCTCTGAGCTATTAAATAGCTCAAAAGAACAGGCAGAGCATGTTATGTTGATCGATCTGATTAGAAATGATCTTGGTCGAATTTGCCAATACGATTCCATCCATGTCGAGGAAGATAGAGTGCTTGAGAGTTATGCTCATGTTCACCATATTGTTTCAAATGTGGGCGGTGATCTTGTTGAGGACACCCCTCCTGGTGAAGTTATTCGAGCACTTTTCCCTGGCGGTACGATCACTGGATGCCCTAAAGTACACTGTATGGAGATCATCTCTGAGCTTGAGTCAGCGCCTCGAGGTGCTTATACCGGCTCGATGGGCTACTTAAACCTAAATGGTGATATGGATTTGAACATTCTGATTCGAACCATTGTCTGCGAGAAGAGACAATTTCATTTTAGGACCGGAGCAGGGATAGTCTCTGATTCAGTGGCCGAGCACGAATTAAAAGAGACTCAGCATAAAGCTAAAGGGCTGCTACGCGCGTTGAGCATGATATGAATAGCTTGATTAACGGACGGCCATCAGAACAGATTCGAGCAGATGATCGCGGTTTAGCCTATGGAGACGGCCTATTTGAGACCATCGAGGTAGATCAAGGCCGCTTAGTTTATTGGCAACGCCACTTAGACCGATTAACTAACGGCTGTAGTCGGCTATCTATCCCCATCCCAGATCGCAGCCAACTACTTGCTGAAGCCAAGCAGCTATTGCAGGCCAATAACAGTGGGGTGCTCAAAATCACTATTACAAGGGGTACTGGTGGACGGGGATATTCACATCCCAATCCCTCCTTGCCAACCCGACTGATAACTTTTCATGCTCAACCAGACTATCCACCGGCATACCAAACCCAAGGTGTTTGTCTGAAAGTTTGTTCATCTCGGCTCGGTATAAATCCTCAACTTGCAGGGTTAAAACACCTGAATAGGCTAGAGCAAGTGATTGCGCGCGCTGAATTAGATTCACCAAAACAGCAAGAAGGGCTCATGCTAGATTATGAAGGGCATCCTGTTGAAGGGATTATGTCCAACCTCTTTTGGGTCTCTTCAGGAGAGATTTTTACACCTGATTTGGGGCTCTGTGGTGTTTCTGGTGTTATTCGTGAAATTGTTATCGAGTTAGCTGAAAAAAGCGGTATCCCATGTAGGATAGGGCGCTTTACAATCGATCACCTGTTGGCTTCTGATGAGGTTTTTGTGACCAATAGCCTAATTGGAATTTGGCCCGTTCATGATCTGGATGACCATCTGTTTTCAATCGGAGAGGTGACCCTATTTTTACTAAAACAGCTAAACAAAGATAAGAAAAAGAATTTGGAGATAGCTAATGAAAAGTAGATGGATTGGCATGGTAGTTATTCTACTCAGCTTTTTTTTAGGCTGGCTGTGGATCTCATTCCAAACGCTTATTGATTCGCCACTTTCAAAGAGTTTAAAAGAGCCGATCCTTTTTGAAGTCGCCTCCGGTGAAACATTACCTTTGGTTATTGCCTCCCTTCAAAAAAGTAACCTTCTCGATCACCCAGATTGGTTCTATTTGTTAGCCCGTTTGGAGGGTAAAGCAACTAAATTAAAGGCTGGTGAGTATCTGCTTACCCCAGAAATGACCCCCCGAATGCTCCTGAATTTATTCGTGTCAGGAAAATCACACCAACGCTCTTTAACGTTGGTGGAAGGGTGGAATTTTAAACAGTTGATAGAGGCGGTCAATTCAAGCAAATTACTTGAGCATTCACTGAATGGTTTAACTAAAGCATCAATAATGGAGCGCTTGGGTTTAAAAGATATAGAACCGGAGGGACGTTTTCTGTCGGACACCTATCATTTTCCGAAAGGAATGGATGACCTCTCTTTTCTCAAAAGAGCGTGGACTTCAATGGAAAAAGTGCTCAATGATGAATGGAAAAATAGAGAACCTAATTTACCATTCCAGTCGCCTTATGAAGCGCTGATTTTGGCCTCAATTGTAGAAAAAGAGACCGGCCGAGCAGATGAACGGCCAATTATTGCAGGCGTTTTTGTTCGCCGATTAAAGAAAGGAATGAGACTACAAACCGATCCGACTGTTATTTATGGGATGGGTGAAAATTATAAGGGAAATATTCGCAAGCGCGATTTACTGAAAGACACGCCTTACAACACCTACACTCGCTCCGGATTGCCCCCAACCCCTATTGCGATGCCAGGAAAAGCTGCAATTAATGCGGTAATGCATCCAGCCAAAGGGAAAAGTCTCTATTTTGTTGCAAAGGGTGATGACTCTGGTAGCCATATTTTCTCAGCAACACTTAAAGAGCATAATCGTGCAGTTGATTACTATCAAAAGAAAAAAGGCAGAAAATAATGCGCGGAAAATTTATTACTCTTGAGGGGGGAGAGGGTGTCGGTAAATCAACTAACCTCCTTTTTATAAAAGAGTATTTAGAAGCTGCGGGGAAAGCGGTCGTTGTGACACGTGAGCCGGGTGGAACAGAGGTTGGTGAGGAAATACGAAATGTCCTATTGAGTCATCGTGAAAGCTCGCTCCATGAATCTGCTGAACTTTTATTGATGTTCGCTGCAAGGTCACAACACCTACAAGAAATTATTATTCCTGCCCTTAAAGGCGGCAGTTGGGTGTTATGTGATCGATTTACTGATGCGACCTATGCCTATCAAGGCGGTGGGAGAGATATTTCATTCGAAAAAATCAAAATACTTGAAGATTTTGTTCAGCAGGGGCTAAAGCCTGATTGTACTTTTTTATTGGATGCGCCCATTGAAGTGGGGATGCAGCGAGCATCAAAGCGCGGAGACCTTGACCGTTTTGAGAGTGAAGAGCAACAATTTTTTCTCCGCGTAAGAGCGACTTATCAGAAATTAGCAAAACTTGAAAAGGGTCGTTTTCATCTTGTTAACGCATCGCAAGAACTTTCGTTAGTACAAAGCGAAATTTCATCAATACTTGATCAGCTTTTGGTGAAATGAGTCATACTGCCTTAATTAATGAGCAACTTCCGTGGCATTCAGCATGTCAGGAGCAGTTATACAGCTATATAGATAACGAACGTATTCCTCACGCATTGATCCTGTCTGGACAAGAAGGTGTTGGAAAACTGCTATTAGCACAGCAGATTTCCCATCTTCTTTTATGTGATAGCCCAAATGACCGTCAGGCGTGCGGCTTATGCTATGCCTGCAAACTTATCGAAGCCGAAACGCATCCAGATCTTATTGTAATTAACCCTGAAGAGGAGGGTAAAACTATCTCAATCGATCGTATTCGCTCCTTGGAACAGACACTCACCCTCAAGCCACATTACGCAAAACAGCGCATTGTTTTAATCAATCCAGCTCATAAATTAAATCGAAACGCTGCGAATGCACTTTTAAAAACCCTAGAAGAGCCTGGCGAGAATAACCTTTTTTTATTGATTACAGACCAGCTGGAATCTTTACCGGCAACCATATGTAGCCGGTGCCAAACAATTCTTGTGCCTAAACCGACACGGAATGATGCCTGCAACTGGCTGAAACTGCGTTTACCAAATAAGGATATTTCACGCCTCATTAGCATTGCTTCAGGTTCGCCATTTAAAGCGCTTGAACTTTCAGAAAGTGGCGTAGAAAAAGATTATGAACTATTGGAATCTATATGGGCAGAGCTTGTAACAGGAAAAACAGATCCGGTCATCGCAACATCAAAAATAGAGAAGGTTCACTTACAACACATTATTGAATGGACTACCCGCTGGGTAATTCAACTGATACAGGTGCAATTTGATCCCGATAAAGATCAGCGAGAAATTAACGCCTCCTTGAAAGATTCCCAAGGCGAGCTAGACTTAAGAAAATTATTCAGTTTACTGGATCAGTTACTCCAAGCTAAAAAACTGCTGGGCAGCTCTGTAAATAGGCAGTTAATGGTGGAAGCTATATTTATCAGCTGGAGTAATATAAAGCCAAATTAAATGGACAAACAACAAGCCTTTCTAAATACAATTAATCATGTCTAACGCAAATAACTCAGCACAACAGGGAATCTTGTCTCTTTCTATTAAAGACAAGAATGCGCTTTTCGCAGCTTACATGCCATTTGTTGTAAATGGCGGGCTATTTATACCGACCAATAGATCTTACCAAATCGGTGATGAGGTTTTTATGCTGCTTACACTTATGGATGAGACAGAACGGCTTCCTGTTGCAGGTAGAATTATCTGGATAACACCAAAAGGGGCAGAGGGTTATCGAGCAACGGGTGTTGGTGTTCAGTTTAGTGATCAAGATGGTGGGCTAGCCAGAAACAAGATTGAAACCTACCTTGCTGGCGCGCTTCAATCAGATAGGCCAACACACACGATGTAATCAGGCTTTGGGCCTGGAGTTGTTTGCCTTAAACTATAGGAAAATAACTTTAAACCAGAACTCAATGAAACTAGTAGATTCACACTGTCACTTAGACCGTTTAGACCTTTCTCCTTACGATAATCAATTCGAAAACTTTATAGCCTCAACTGTTGAAGAGGGGCTTGAGCATATGCTCTGCGTGTCAATAGATCTTGAAGCTTGGCCAGCAATGCAAACCTTAATTGCCCCATTTGAAAACATTTCCACTTCGGTGGGAGTGCACCCAAATGAGTGTGATGGTGAAGATCCAACGGTGGAAAGGCTGATTGAACTTGCAGAAAACAATCCGAAGGTCGTGGCAATCGGCGAAACAGGATTAGATTACTTCCGCAGTGAGGGAGATCTAACTTGGCAACAAGCGCGTTTTAGACGTCATATTCAAGCTGCTATAAAACTTAATAAGCCTCTTATTATTCACACAAGAGAGGCTAGAGATGACACTTTGAGAATACTGAAAGAAGAGGGTGCAGAAAAGGTTGGAGGCGTTCTTCATTGTTTTACCGAAGATTGGAAAATGGCAGAAGAAGCTATTGATATGAATTTTTACATCTCTTTTTCAGGAATTGTGACATTTAACAGTGCCAAACAAATTCAGGATGTCGCCCGCAGAATACCAGCCGACCGGTTTTTAATCGAAACAGATTCCCCTTATCTAGCACCTGTTCCATTTCGGGGAAAACCAAACTATCCAACCTATGTTGGCAAAGTTGCTGAATTTATTGCAAAACTTCGTGAAGAAAGTTATGAGAATATCGTAAACCAAAGCAACGAAAACTTTTATCGTCTTTTCCCTGCAAAAAAACCGGCTACCTCTATATAAAAACCTATTCAGTTACCGTTCACCTTTATTATATGAAGATAACCAGTCCTGTTAGACTAGGAATGCGCCTATTGCGCTGAATGTTAAACAACGATTACCAACTATTTAATGGATTTTAATAAACATGAATAAACAGATAATTCTTCTTTCTACATTACTAGGTTCACTATTCTTTCTTTCTGGTTGCGAACAAGCGAAAGAGGCAACGGAACAGACTAAAGAGACCGTTTCTGAGGCTGCTGAAGTTTCTAAGCAGACAGCATCAGATGCAATGGATGCAACTAAAAAAGCAGGTGCTGACATGTTAGATGCTGGAGAAAAACTGGCATCCGATGTTGCTGACAATGCTAAGGAACTCGGGGCTGCTGCTATTGATACAACAAAAGAGGCTGCTAATGCAGTTGCTGATAAAACATCAGACTTAGTTGATCAGGCTGTTGCCGAAGGAAAAGAAGCCGCCTCAGTTGTTTCTGATAAAGCTGTTGAATTAACTAACGCGACAACTGATACAGGAAGCGAAGAGGGAAATGCGGCATTAGAAGCTGCTTCAAATTTGCTCAAGAAATAATCCACCTTTAATAAAAAATGCTTTCGCGTGTAATTACGTGAGAGCATTTTTTGTGGGCGAAGATATTAGCCTGCCGTAGCAATTCTTAGCGCTTCATCGATTTTTTCGATAGGTGTATAAAAATGGGGGGAAAAACGAATTCCTCCACCTCGTTTTGCACAAATAACCCCCTTTTTCATTAGGATCGGATATAGTTTTTCGGAAGGAATCAACTTGTGCTTAAAAACAACGATGCCAGAGCGTCGGTTCGGCTGCCCAGAAGAGAGTAGTTCAAGAAGATCATTCTTTTTAATTTCTGAAATCAAAAAGCTAGCCTTTTGAATAACTTCTGACTCAATGGTTTTAATTCCTCTATTAAGTAGTAATTCTAAACTAGCGGATAAAGCATGAGCTCCCAACATATTTGGGCTTCCACATTCGAAACGTTTGGCCGTTTTAGTCTCTTTCCAAGGTTTATTGGCATAATCAAAATTATTTTCCATCATATGCCAGCCAAACTGTGTCAGTTTTAGCTTTTTTCTAGCATCTGGCGTGCTATAAAAAACACCTAATCCTTCTGGGCCAAGCATCCATTTATGGCCATCAGCCATCACAAAATCAGCTGCGCAGTCTTGAGCATCAAACTGAAGTGCACCGAGTGTTTGTATGGCATCCACACAAAATAGAATATTGCGCTGTTTGCAGAATTGGCCAATTTTTTTCAGGTCAACAGGTAAGCCTGATGCGAACTGCACAGAGCTTATTGTTAAAAGCCGAGTGTGGTCATCAACCATATAAAAAAGCGCCTCTTCAGGAGATGGAGAGACTGCAAGATTTGCTTGTCTAAATTCAACACCCTTATCTGCTAGTGATTCCCAAACAACACGGTTGGAAGGGAACTCTTCATTACTAGAAACGACATTATCCCCAGCTTGCCACTCCAATCCATAGGCGACAAAAGAGAGTGCCTCAGAAGTGTTTTTTACTAGTGCAATATCATCTACAGAAGGGGCGTTTATTAATGTACGTAACTGCTCGCGCAAGAGCTTTTCTTTTTTTAACCACATAAGATAGTTTTGTGCGCCAGAGTGGTTATTCTCATCTGCAAATTGCTTTACAGCCTTAGAAGTGCATCTTGGCCAAGGCGCAACGGCGGCGTGGTTTAAATAGATAATAGACTGATCTAGAGGGAACTCATCGGCAAGATTCATCTGTTTTCCTGTTACCTGTTTGGTTGGGGTGAAATATATTCCTTATCTTGAAGGACTTTTACTACATCTAAAAGCCTTATTAAGAATATAATTCAACACTAATTGTTTAGTCTTAATAATCAAGAGAGCTGTTTTGAGCAAAAATAAACCTTATTTTATTATTTTCGGGAACGAGAAGGGTGGTACGGGCAAATCAACTTTGGCGATGCATGTTGCTATCTCAATTGCAGAGCAGGGCAGGAAGCTGGCTGTCATCGACCTCGACTTGAGGCAAAAAAGCATTTTCCGCTATATGGAAAATAGGCAAGAAATGAACAACAAAATAGGGATAGAGCTGTCTCAGCCAGATTTCTTCGTTATTGAGCAATCTTTACTGGATAGTAAAAAAGAGGCTCAGCAGGCAGAACAATCTGCGCTTCAACAGCAGTTAGATAACTTGCCGGAAGACACTGAATTTGTGGTGATTGATTGCCCTGGAAACAATACCTATTTATCAAGATTGGCACACGCATTGGCTGATACGCTTATTACGCCGATCAATGATAGCTTTATCGATTTTGACCTCCTAGGAGAAGTTGATGCAGATAGTCATGAGGTTAACCGTTTAAGCCATTACAGTGAAATGGTTTGGGAGAGCCGAAAATTACGCCTAGTTGGTGGTAAAAAGCCGCTTGATTGGATTGTTACGCGCAATAGACTTTCATCGTTATCTTCACGCAATAATCAAAAAGTTCATAATGCACTCACAGCTCTGCAAAAGAAGATCATGTTTCGTTATGTTCCAGGATTATCTGAGCGTGTTATTTATCGAGAACTGTTCCCTAAAGGGCTGACTTTGTTAGATATGAAAAAAGTAGATACGATGGGTAAAACGCAAGCATCACATATTGCTGCGAGGGCAGAGCTGCGAAACCTAGTTGAATCTTTAAATCTACCAGAGAAGAGAGGTTCGTAAAGTGAAGGATTTCTATAAAAATAGCACAGCACTGTTTCTCATTCTTTTTGGTAAGGGTGGACCACAAAATTTGGTCGAATCTCGCTTATACTTTGCACTTCTACTAATGCCATTGCTGATGATTGATTCTGTTCTTTCAGCAAAGGTGACTGAAATTGATCAAGGAACAATGATTTATTTCAGCATCATTAAACTGTCGGTTATATCAGGTGGTGTCTGGTTTTGGTTGCGATTACATGAGGTACCACACCGATTTATTGCCGTCATGATGGCTTTGTTCGCTATTGGGTTGGTCGCTCAAATCTTAAAAATGCCCTTGCTACCAATTACGCCCGACAAGCCAAGGGCAATTGCAGCATTTTCAGGCTTTATACTTCTATGGCAATTCGTTATGTCCGTACGAGTGTTAAATGCTGCGGTAAAACAGACATTCCTAAAAACAGGGCTTTTAATTATCGCTCTAAATTTAGGTGGTTATGTTGTTGGTTCAAAAGTCATGTCGGCTGTTGTTGGGCATCCTGTTCATATGAAATCAGTTCCTCAGTCATCACATCGCTAAAATTAAGTAGTTTTAAAAGATCTCTCCAGATTTTAAACGGGGAACTTGGAGTCACCCGAATGTGATTACATTCGCGTATGAGAGATTAGAGCTTTGCAGATGTCGAATGAATTTAGAGCGGAAGAGATCACCAGGCTAAGAGCTAAACACAATTCTTCTAAATCAACTTTCTCTAGACCTCATTTATCGCCAAATAATTTGGCTCACTGGCTAGGGTGAGGTATCCCAAAGCCAGAACCACCCTGCTATTGCCCATTATAGATATGCGCATAATGTATATTATGTTAAATGAAGGTTATTGTTCTTCGTAAATCTCCAATAAAAGCTTGGAAACCCAGCGCCTAGGCTGGGGGCTCTACTCTCTTGTTCTTATATTGGGTTAACCCATTTTGTGAAGAATACAGATTTTGTTATTAGATGGATCGCGTAAATAAGCAAGGTAGAGTTTACCGAGTGTGCCTTCGCGCACACCAGGAGGATTTTCACACGATGTACCACCTGTAGTTAATCCTGCAGCATGACAAGCATCGGCCTCCATCGTGCTCTTTGCGGCAAATCCGATGGTACTGCCATTGCCGCAACAGGCGGGTTCTCCATTGAGAGGCTTACTAATCGCAAAAATCCCATTTTCGGTCAGATAAAAGCAACGACCTTTTTTATCAATGACACCAGGCTCATAGCCTAGGGCGCCCAAAATTGCATCGTAAAAAACCTTTGATTCTTGGATATTATTTGCGCCAACCATAATATGACTAAACATTTTATTTTCCTCATAACCAATTGAAAAACCGTAAAGTAACTGTTGTTGTGCTCTAGCTACCAAACGATCGTTTTTGCCTTATGGTATTTTAGCCCACTTCAGTAACCTGATGCCTAGGTAGCCACAAAGACGTAGTCGCTGCTGCAAAAAGAAAGGCTGTCGATACAAACAGACAACCTGTTAATCCGTAAACTTGATACAACCAGCCGGACAATACCGTGCCCATCAATCGCCCCATTGCATTGGCCATATAGTAAAAGCCAACATCAAGAGAAACACCTTCTTCCCTAGCGTAGCTAACAATCAAATAGCTGTGCAGTGAAGAATTAATCGCAAATAAAATACCGAATATCATCAGCCCAAGCAGTAAGCTTATTTCTGGTCGGATTCCATAGACTATAAAAATTGCGATGGCCGTAGGGACCAAAGTAAGCATGGCTGCCCAAATGAATGTACTCTTGCCATCCGGAAATTTCCCAGTTCGTTTACCAGTGAAATAAGGTGCAAATGACTGCGTAATACCATAACCAATAACCCACAATGCCAGAAAACCACCAACAGACCAGTGATCCCAACCTATGATACTGCTTAAATACACTGGAAGAGCCACCACAAACCAGACATCACGAGAACAGAAGAGAAACATTCTTGCGGCAGACAGGCAGTTAATTTCCCGGCTTTTTGAAAAAAGCTCACTAAATTTTGGTTTGTTACTCGTTTTACCAAGTTCCTTTTTTAAAGTCGCCAGACTGAACAACCAGACCAGCAGCAGTCCTGCTGCCATACCAAAAATAGCGCTTTTGAATCCTAACAGGCTTAAAAGCAGACCACCCAGAAAGAACCCTGCCCCTTTTAACGCGTTTTTTGATCCTGTTAAAATCGCAACCCACTTATAAACTTGGCTTTGTGCATCTGATGGCACTAAAAGCTTGATCGCACTTTTTGCGCTCATTTTATTAAGGTCTTTGGCAATGCCCGACAGTGCCTGGGCAGCCATTACCCAGAGTACTGTGAGTGAACTCTCAGGAACCAGTAACATGCTCAGTGCAACAACTTGCAAAAACAGGCCAATGTTCATCGTTCTGTTTAGGCCCAAATGAGCTCCCAACCAACCGCCAATGAGGTTAGTTAGCACACCAAACAGTTCATAAAAAAGAAAAAGCATGGCGATTTGTAGTGGACTGTGACCTAGGCCGTAAAAATAAAGCACGACCAACATGCGAAGCGCACCATCGGTTAAGGTAAACGCCCAGTAGTTACCTGTGATAATCAGATATTGACGAACATCTGCTGATAACCCTGCAAACCAGCTCATAACAGCCTCTATGCTTTGTCCATTCGGCCTACCAAGCGCATTAACTCCGCTGTGCGATTAGCGTAGCCCCACTCGTTGTCATACCAGATATAGAGCTTAACCTGCGTTTCATTAACAACCATTGTTGACAGGGCATCGACAATTCCAGATCGCGGGTCTGTTTTGTAATCAATAGAGACTAGCGGACGCTCTTCATAACCTAAAATCCCTTCGAGCTCAGCCTCAGAGGCCTCTTTCAGTAGTGCATTAACCTCCTCTACCGTTGTCTCTCGACTCACCTCAAATACACAGTCTGTGATGGAAGCATTTGCAAGCGGAACACGGATTGCGTGTCCATTTAATTTGCCTTTGAGTTCGGGAAAGATATGGGTGATTGCCGTAGCAGAACCGGTTGTAGTCGGTATCAAGCTCATCCCGCACGCACGTGCGCGGCGTAAATCTTTGTGTGGCGCATCGAGAATGGTTTGGGTGTTCGTAATATCGTGAATGGTGGTCATCGAACCATGCACGATCCCCAATCTTTCATGAATCACTTTGACAACGGGTGCCAAGCAATTAGTGGTACAGGAGGCGGCCGTTATTATGGCGTGCTCTGTTTTGTCGTAAAGCTGTTCATTGACCCCCATCACAACATTCAGTACGCCCTCCTCTTTCACCGGTGCTGTCACCACTACCCGTTTGACACCCTGATCCAGATAAGCCTGCAGTAGTGCTTTTGTTTTCATTTTTCCACTGGCTTCGATCACCACATCGCAATCTGACCAATCGGTATCTGAAATGGAGGTGTTAGAAGTACAAACAATAGACTGGCCATTGATGACGATCGCTTCGTTATTGCTGCCCGTATTATGTTCCCAGCGACCATGAATAGAATCAAAAGCTAGCAAATGCGCCAATGTTGGCGCATCACCCGCTGGATCATTAATTCTCACAAATTCAATGTCATCCCAATCAAATGCAGCCCGTAGTATTAAGCGCCCCATGCGGCCAAAGCCGTTAATACCGACTCGAATTTTCATCATCTTTCCTTAAATTTAAAATTATCTCGAATGAATTTAGGCTCAGCTGAGCATTGCAACGATTTGGTCTCGGTGAGGAATAGAGCCGCTATGAACCAGTTGCTCATCAATAACAACAGCAGGCGTGCTCATCACTCCGTAGTCCATAATTACTTCCGCACTGGTCTCTTTTGTTACGGAAACTGCAATATTGAGTTCATGAGCGATCTCTTCAATTATTTCAGCGGTTTTGCTGCATTTGTTGCAACCACTACCTAATACTTTGATATTTTTCATTTTTAGTCCTTATAAAAGTGGGGTGAACGCATTAAAAACCCAGCCTACTAACGTAAAAGAAACTAGCAGAAGAGAAAACAAAATAGCCAACAAACGCCACTGCATCACCTGCTTTAGCAAGATAAATTCCGGAAAGCTTGCAGCAACCGTACTCATACAAAAAGCCATCGTTGTGCCGACAGGCAAGCCATTCTTAATAAGGCTTTCCATAATCGGGATAACACCCGTTGCATTCGAATAAAGCGGAATACCGAGCATTACCGCCGCAGGTACCGACCACCACTGGCCATCGCCTAGATGCGATTCAATCCAGCCATCGGGCACAAAACCGTGAAGCGCTGCGCCAATACCGACCCCGATAATGACCCATTTCCAGACTCTTCCAAATATCTCTAGCGCCTCCTCTTTGGCAAATTGGTGGCGTTGAGGGAACGTCAGGCTTGATTCTGTTTGGCGAAGATTTGCAGATCTGTTTGCTAATTTATTTTGTTGCCCCCGCTTTAATGCTTCAGCAGCAAAAGATTGGAGCCACCGTTCAGCTTTGATTAAATCAAGAAAGAGGCCACCTAACATTCCAACAGCCATGCCTACAACAACGTAAAGCACGGTAAATTTCCAGCCCAGCAAACCCATAAGGAGAAGAACCGCTACCTCGTTAATCAGAGGTGATGTAATTAAAAAAGCCATCGTGATTCCAACAGGGATTCCGGCCGACGTAAATCCTAAAAAAACCGGAATGCTAGAGCAAGAGCAAAAAGGCGTAATTGCGCCAAATGCCGAGCCCATTAGATAGCCAACTCCACGATGCTTTTTCGCCAGATAATCACGGACTTTTTCAACATTAAGTGATGCTCGTAACAATGCGATCAGATAAATCATCACCACTAACAAGGCAAAAATTTTGCTGACGTCTTCAATGAAAAAGTTAAGGGCATCACCCTGTTTTGTCGCAGGAGAAAGGCCAAAAACTGAAAAAGTTAGCCAATTGGCAAAATCGGTAAAAAGCTGAAACATCAGTGTGCTCTCCGCCCTAACGATCCCGCCAATGGCACACTGACAGAAAAGTGCATACGGCAATAAAACAGATGTAAAAACACGCGTTTAAGCATAATTTTCTAGCAACAACCTTTAATGCGCTCAGGCCGGTCACCTTTGCTATAGAGCCTACTCAGATTCTCAGCTAGGAATTGGGTATTATTTTTTGAAGTCGCTCTTAAAACCTGTTTCGCCCACTCGGGTAAGGTAGGGTTAACCCGATAAAAAACCCATTGCCCCTGCCTTCGGTCAACAAGCAATTCACACTTTCTTAGCTGCGCCAAATGACGTGAAATTTTCGGCTGAATCTCCTGCAGTGCCTCTGTCAATTCACAAACACAAAGCTCACTCTCTTGCTCGATAAGCAACATACAGCGTAGCCGAGTTTCATCTGATAGGCACTTATAAAATAAGACTGGGTTCATAGGTAAAATTTGCGGGGCATCTTACTTGTTAAAAATATATGGGTATTAGTATATATGGTATTTCATATATTTTAAATAAAGGCACTGATTGGCAGCTAATCCACACGGCTAAAAATAGTATTTTCCAGCACACCATCTGATTCGCATTTAATCGTAGACCACCATTCGGTATGCTTATCGGGTTAGATATAACTAGAGCAATGCACAATAAACCGTGCAAAAATGGGGAAGAAAAAATTGAGCAGCATGTTGAAAAAGTTGTTAACAGCTTTTTAAAAATCTCAGGGGTAATTGAGGAAGATAACCTGCAAAATAGCTAGTCAACAGAGGAAAAATAGAATGCAATCTATAACCATAATCGGTGCAGGACAGGCTGGGTTACAGTTAGGAATTGGTCTAAAAAAACAGGGCTATGAGGTCACAATTGTGACCAATAAAACGGCTAAAGAGATCAAAAATGGCAACATACTATCGAGCCAAATTATATTTGATATGGCACGGCAAATAGAGAGAGGCTTGGATCTTAATTTTTGGGACCAAGAATGCCCAAGTATTGAAAGCATTGATCTGAACTTTGGTTTAGAAGACAGAAGCCCTCTTCTCAACTGGTCTGCAGGATTTGATAAGCCAGCACAATCGGTCGATCAGCGAGTCAAAATGCCAGTCTGGATAGATGAATTTGAAAAGCTAGGCGGAAAACTGATTATTGAAGAGGCTGGCATCCCAGAGCTCGAAGCCTATGCAGAAAAAAGCGGCTTGGTTCTTGTCGCCTCTGGAAAAGGCGAAATCGGCAGGCTATTTGAGCACGATACAGACAAATCAGCCTTCAATAAACCGATGCGAGTATTAAGCCTCATCTATGTAAAAGGTAGCAAACCAAAAGATAAAGCTGCTCTGAGCTTTAATGCCGTTCCTGGGGTTGGAGAATTTTTTATCATCCCAGCGCTGACAACCTCAGGTCCTTGTGAAATCCTCTTTTTTGAAGGGCTTCCAGGCGCCTCTTTTGACTGTTGGCAAGAGATTAAAACAGCTGAGCAGCACATTGATAAAACCCAAGAACTCATCCAACAATATATTCCCTGGGAATTCGAGCGCTGCAAATCTATAAAAGCCTGTGACGACAAGGCTTACCTGATTGGTAGCCTTACACCAATAGTACGACACCCTGTCGCGACACTTCCTTCAGGTGCTAAAGTGCTGGGCATTGGTGACACTGTTTGCCTGCACGATCCTATTACTGGGCAAGGTTCTAATAACGCGACCAAGGCAGCGAATATTTATCTGGCCTCAATTCTTGAACATGGAGATAAAGGCTTTGATGAGGCATGGATGCAAAAAACATTCAACACCTTCTGGGACTATGCACAGCATGTCGTTAATTGGACCAATAGATCGGA